>FUFK010046687.1_pt1 | contig 136985 bp, 112 predicted proteins | sample 1021851 | NCBI WGS metagenome assembly FUFK01 (sample SAMEA51879418, study PRJEB19060) | metagenome | reverse complement strand
ATTTCAACTCTCATCTTACCTTCTTTACTTCTGACATAAAATAGTTCAGATGGGCTGACAAATTCATTCCAGTAGCGTTGGAATATTTCGGCTTTCTCCGCCGATGCTGCAAGCACTTTTGGAACGGTATGATACATTACCAGCCGGTCTTTTACCGGTCGGAAAAATTTAGCGATTATCTCTGGCATTATTTTTGATAACCAAGTATCGGTGATAAATTTAGATGATCGCGATATTACATATCTAGGTTTTTCCATTGGGCCCAAAATTTGCTCCAAACAATCTGAGAATAGCGCACTTTCTTCTTCTGTGGCATTCTCNAGATGCAAACGTACCCANCCNCCTCCACGATTNCCACCATCAGCACGACAATTNCTTGANATCATTCCTAGATGAATNANNCTNTTAACGATNGAANNTGAAATNGCNTGAACNAGAGATNCATCGGTCCACNNAGTTTTTTCTTTNCCAAACGAAAAGCCNNCNCCTGAGCCAACGCTCAATTTTGCTTCAATTGCGGAAGTAGGTTTGGCAAAAAATGGCTGGCCNATTCCCCATAGACCTCTTACNTGAGTTCTATTACGACTACGNCTCAACATATCTTCATTNAATACAGACATNCCTTCNCTNATTCCNTCTGGNTCGGCCTCAGTAAATGCCGCATGAACATGTCCTACCCCTTTCTCTATNGCNCCATCATCGCANACTCCATACAATTGCTTATGNTTCTTTTTGAAGCGCTCNTAATCTGAGAATCCATTGGTAAACTCNTCTGCTAGACAAACAACATCCCAATTATTNGCAACTTTTTCTGGCCATTGTTTGTCCAATCTGATTGAGCGCCCTCGTAACTGGTTAATACTCATGCTTGTTGTTACTGTTGTCAGGTCAATCAGTACATTGATTCTTGATGCATCCCANCCNTCGCCAAGNAAGCCTCTGGTTCCAATTAGACACTTTGTNATGCCAAGTTGGAAGAATTCNGTAATCATTAGAGAATAATATCTAGGAATCCAATCTTTNCCCTTACCAACAATTTCATGGTAGTCNCCNCTAATTTCATCAACCAAGGTAATNGCTANANNTCTCTCTTNTANCCANTTATTTGCCGCTGCNAAAAATTCTTCTGCAAGGTCATCATCGACTAATACCGTACTACCGGTCATTAATATTGGATTTAGCAGGTCTACATTGTCACACTGAACTGCTTGTCTGAAGGCAGCAACGGCACCTCCTGCCTCATCATCCATTACACCTTCAACCAAAGTCGTAGCTGAGGTTTTCTCAAAATCAGTGATGATTACTGCTCTAATATCTCCACCCAGAGCTTGCATTTCGGAGCTTAAAATCGTAGAAATTGCCTTGACCTTGGTGGATGCATAAGCCATGATTCTCCCTACTGGGGATGCACAAGGTCGAATTCCNGTTTCAGTAATTTGAGTGCCTAGCATTCTCAACCGCTGGGTGATTAATTCTGCTTTTTCATGATCCAGTTCACTCTCACTCCTACGTAATCCATGCCTTACGTAGCGGTCAAGGACGGGCCTCAANATAGCCAATTTATTCTGATAAGAATCTAGTAAATAGTCTGGTGGATTGGGGACCCCTTTTGGTATACTACCAATTGTGTTNATCAAAAATGCTCTTGCTGCGTTGGCAAATCCACTATTTCTTTTGCTAAATTGTTCCCATTCTTCCTTTNTNCCACCAGGTGATTTCCTCTCCTCGAGGGCTTTGAACACCCATTTGTCAATAGGTAAAGTTGCATTTGGATAATCCTGCACCTCATGCAATTCACTGAGAAGTACTTGGAATTCTTCATCAACCTTTGCGACATAATTCAACTCATTTTGTGATGGCCGAACAAAAAATGCTAGATCTTGATATGGTGCTAAATTTGAATCTCGAACCAATGCAGGTACCGGTACTTCATAATCGATTTCACCAAAGAATTCCTGATACCTTTTTGCATCATCCTCGTCATAATGTTGGAAATCTGGAGGAGTTGCCGTCAAACCAAGAACTATTGGATTATCGAAATATTCTCTAACTTCAGTTAGAACTCTTCCCCAATGATGGAGTAAGTGGTGGCATTCGTCAAGGATTATCATCCCAATACCTATTTCCTTCAATCTTTGAAGATTATTTTTTGCNGANTCACTCAACGTCCANANAGCATTTCCNTGTNTAGAAAATTCATCTCTAACCTTCTTTCTATAGACCGAAAGTCGTTCTTCATAATAATCACTATTTTTTATTTCTAGGTCCTCAATCCAACCTAGTGCATTTTCTTCATCTAGCGCCTCTTCATTAGATATTAGATTCCCTATCCAAAGGTCAATTGCTGCTTCGTTTAATTCTTCACCGCCTCTTTTTGGCATAGTAATTGACTGGTATGTTAGTGAGGTAAGTAAACCCGGTTTCTTTGGNTCGGTAGTAATGAATTCATCTTTGCCATCTAAATCAAACAAATCTGTTCTTGCTGCCCACTGTGCTTGGATTGCAGAATTAGGTGACAGAACGAGGGTTGGTTTCCTAACCAAATTGGCCCAAACATAAAGTCCAAGAACTGTTTTTCCTGAGCCTGGGGGAGCAACTATGTGCAGATGTTTACCTTGAATATCTAACTGAGGTTCAATGACTGAAACCGCAGCAATTTGTGATGGCCTTAATTTCCCACTGAATCCAATAGCTCCGAATCCGGGCAATTGATTGGTCGCCAATATGATTCCTCACTTATTTTGGAGGGCCTCGTTTTGGTCCCTTTGGAGGACCACCTTTTGCCCCGCCTGATGGTGGATTGCGACTCGGACCTTTTGGAGGACCACCGGATGGTGGGCTACGAGTGGGACTTTTCGGAGGACCACCAGATGGCGGGCTACGCCTGGGACTTTTTGGAGGACCGCCCGACGACGGGCTGCGATTTGGTTTGTTCGGCTGACTTCGCGATGGACCGCCTGGAGGAGGTCCCCTTGCCGGACCGCGTGGAGGACCGCCCCTCGATGGGCTGCCAGGAGGGCCTGGCCGTGATGACCTTGGCGAACCGCCTCTTGGTGGACCACGAGCAGGTGGTTCTGGCTCATCATCACCCTCATCTTCGAATACTGCACCGCAATGCGGACACTCTATGTCACTCTCCTTAACCAGTCCGTCACAAATCTCACAAGCAAACATTTCTTCATCGTCTTCTTCTTTGGAAAGATTCTCTATTTCTCCATCTTTGGAACGGTATAGTGTTATATCGGCGATGTAATCAAACCCTTTGAGGGCAATCTCTGTTTGGATGGCATGTTCAAAGGCGTGACTTAGTTCATCTGGCGTATCAAGGACCCGCCCATCATCTATGTAGGTTATGTTAACTGTCAAAACCCCATCTTCCAACTTTGCTTGCGGTGTTTCCACCGCAACCCCTCTTTTTCTTGCTACTCTTCTAACAGCGACTTCACACATTCTTCGTAGGAAAGCGTCGTTAGGTGCATCTATTTGACCGCCCAAAGCACCGCTAAGAATTTCTTGGGCGGCATTGGTTTCATTCCTTAAGTGTCCGGGCAGATCGGCTCCCAAATTTGACAATACATTTGATGCAGATGTCTGATTCATGTTGAGCCATTGATTCCGTCTTTCACTTTTCATCGCTTTTTCGGCTTCTGCAAGCCTATTAACCATCTCATCTGTTGGTGATGATGATGGATTTATCGGCGTTACATTTCGAACATTTGAGGAGGGCATATTCCCTTGATTGGTTACAGGTATCTGTTGATTCAAGTTGTTCTGATTATCCACTATGTTTTGAAATCCTTGTGGAGGGAAATTTCCAACCGGTGGTATGTTTTGTTGGTTTTGCATGCTCTGTGCAATTTGCCTCATCAGCTCTGGGGATACGGCGTTTGTATCTGTTACCGACATCTCTCTTTGATGTCTAATTGCTTCACCTGATACAACACCAAAGCTTCTGCCGCCTGTCACCTCTTGACCAGAAAGACCTACTGCACTCGGAGCGGTAAATCCTCCAGCCCTAGACAAATCTTGACGGGCTCCACATTCTGGACAAAATATACTGTCTGCAGGTATCTCCTCACCGCAAGAGCCGCATTGCACAATATCCCCTCAAACTCACGGTGACTTAGTTCCAAATAAAGCCTTACTATGATTTACACCAGCAATGAACCTGGTTAGTAGGTCTAAATAAGCAAATCCATTGTAAGTCACTTCACAGTTGTGAATCAATTCACGCATCTTACCATAGGGTCAATAACAATTACTTTTTGGCGACACTTGCGGGATTGTATGTCAGTACTGATCAACCAAAAGATTGACAAATTGCTGGAAAATACGTCTCGATCGTTTTATCCAACGCTAAAATATCTACCGAAGAAAGTTCGCGGACAGATTGGTCTGCTTTATTTGTTAGCGAGGGTTGCTGACACCATTGCAGACTCTAAGCACGGCAACACTCAAGACTTACTGAAATATTTGAAAGATTACAATCAAGTGGCACAGGGTAATTCTCCAAAGCTCCCTGACTTCACTGATCTAGCTGGAATCCAAGAGAATCCAAATGAGGCCGAATTACTGATTAATGTTAATGATGTTATTGATGGATTATTGGTTTATGAGGAGGCTGACCGACAGAGGATACTTGAATGTTTGAATATTATTATTGGCGGCCAAATACTCGATTTGGAGAGATTCGGAACAGCAAACGAAGGCGGGAAAATATCCGCTTTGAACAATAATGATCAGATGGATGATTATACATACAGAGTTGCNGGCTGTGTTGGAGTTTTTTGGANCAAAATGTCGTTGGCTCATTTGATAACAATGCCCGAAGAAAAGCAAGAAATTTTCTTTGAGAAAGGTATTAGATTTGGGAAGGCATTACAGATGATCAACATACTCAGAGACATTCCAGAGGACTTGAGGTTTGGTAGATGCTACATACCAGAACAAGAATTGAAAAAACATGGGTTGATTCCTGAAGATTTACTCAACCCTGAAAACATCAATAGGTTTAGACCGCTATACGACGAATACCTAGACTTGACCAATGAGCATCTTGACGAGGCTATCGATTACATCAAGATGCTGCCAGAGACTCAGTTTAGGCTAAAAGCATCATGTATGTTACCAGTATTGATTGGTCAAAGAACCGTGTCACTATTAAGGGGAGGAAATATCCTTGATTCTACTGATCGCATCAAAGTTACTCGTGATGAAATTAAGTTATACGCAAGGAAATTACTTAGGGCATTGATTATCCCTGGTGGAGTAAAGCGTCTACTGGAAAAAAATAAAGAAGGAAAATAAGGTACTATGTCAACTTAGTAATCAACAACTTACATAATAATTTTAGTGGTGAAAAAATTATTTAATTTAGCAAAAGCAAAACGAATTTCTTGATGCTTTCCAACAAAGCAATAAAAAAGGAGAACTAATACATTAGACTGATAGGGATGTTGGAACGCCGGAAACCTTTAGATTTGTTGTTTCCTCTACAAGGAAATGCAAAATCTAGAAAAAGCGGTGACGAGACTCCCAAGATTACAACTTTAGACAGATTACGTGCTGGTGTCGTGCTGGCTCGGGATGCAGTCAAGGCTGTCAGCGTGACAGCAATGGAAGCATTGAGAGAGGGTGTTGCATTTATTGGAATCACAGAAAAGAACGAATTAATCGACCCATTTCAAAATCTTGATGCGCCGATATGGTCCGAGCAACCACCTCAAGAATTGTTGAAATTAGCCTACCAGTACTGCGAAAAACTAACAATACAGGAGGCTGGTAACTTCTATCATTCATTCAAGTATTTGCCTGATGAACAAAGACTAGCAATGTGTGCAGTTTACGCATTTTGCCGTAGAGCTGATGACATTGCTGACGGTGATTGGGCTGATCGATTCCCCGGCGGCGTTGGTCAGACCGATCCTGAAGCTATCGCATACAGACAGCAACTTGAATCCTTGCAAAATAGAGGCACCATTCTCGATGAAGAATCTTATCTAAATAAAATCACTCAACTATTCTTCTTTAGAAAGAAGCTTTCAACATGCTACACAGAAGTTTACTCTACCGACCCAGTATTTTTGGCATTGAAAAACACTGTTGAAAGATATGAAATCCCAAGAAATGTTTTCGATGACTTGATCTCTGGCATGGAAGATGATCTATACAATAACCGATACAGAACCTTCGATGAATTGTATGATTACTGCTACAGGGTCGCCTCAGTTGTTGGCTTAATGTGTATTGAAATTTATGGATATAGCGACCCAATGGCCAAGAAATATGCTGAATCTTGGGGGATTTTCATGCAGCTGACCAATGTTCTCAGAGATGTTGGTGAAGATATTGGAAGAGATAGAGTATACCTACCCATAGACGAACTTGAAAAGAATGGCATCCAAGAAATCGAATTAGACGGTAAAGTAGTTCTTAACAAAACTTGGGAACCGTATTGTTATCATTATGCTAGAAGGGCTAGAACCTACCTCGAAGAAGCAAGACAATTGCTGCCATTATTGCCGCGCAGAACTAGATATTCTCCTGCTGCAATGATTGCTTTTTACGATAAAATTCTGCGCCAAATTGAGAAAGAGCAGGGTGATGTTTTCACCAAGCGAGTTAAGCTAAATAAATTACAAAAAATGAGTCTGGCTGCTGCTGTTTATGTCAGGCACAGAATGTTACCTAGAATCTTGGACCCAATATGGAATGGTCTAGCGAGAATCGGACTGTTACCATCAGTTTGATTTTACTGTGTTCTCGTAAATGCTTGAATTCCTGTGATATATCTTCCCAATATCAAATTGTGAATATCGTGAGTTCCTTCATAGGTTTTTACAGACTCTAGATTTGCCATGTGGCGCATGACTGGATATTCATCTAGTATACCATTTGCTCCATGAATATCACGTGCTATTCTAGCAATTTCTAATGCAATATCTACATTGTTCATCTTTGCAAGTGAGATTTGCTCATTGAACCAAGTTCCATCATCTTTCTTCTTACCGAGATGGTAAGCTAACAATTGGCCTTTAGTTATCTCTCTTAACATCCATGCTAATTTATTTTGAACTAATTGATAAGAGGCAATTGGTACGTCGAATTGTATTCTCGATAGCGCGTAGGTTTTAGCGCTGTGGAAACAAGCCATCGCAGCTCCAAGTGCGCCCCAAGATATTCCATAACGCGCGTTGTTTAAGCACGAAAACGGCCCTCTGAGACCTTTTACATCCGGTAGAATTCGGTCTTTCGGAATTTTACAATCTTGAAAAACCAGTTCACTGGTTACAGATGCTTTGAGTGAGTGCTTGCCTTTCATTTCTGGTGCAGAAAATCCTTCATCCCCTTTTTCTACTATGAAGCCCTTGATTACTCCATCTAGTTTAGCCCAGACAACCGCTATGTCAGCAATTGTTCCGTTGGTAATCCACATTTTTGCTCCGTTCAAAATATAATGATCACCCATATCCTCTGCCTTAGTAATCATATCCCCTGGATTAGAACCATAATCAGGTTCAGTAAGGCCAAAACAACCAATCATTTCTCCTGATGCCAATTTTGGCAGATAGTGGTTCTTTTGTTCCTCGCTGCCAAAATCCCAAATTGGATACATTGCAAGGGATCCTTGAACTGATGCAAACGAGCGTAAACCTGAATCTCCTCTTTCTAATTCTTGACAAATTAAACCATATGCAACGTAAGATAGGCCGGGGCAACCATAGCCCTTTAGCGGAGCCCCCAAAACTCCCATTTCACCCAAGGCAACTCGCCATTCATCTAGAAATATACCTTCCTCACAAGCGTGTTCAATCTTTGGCAAGACTTCCTCATCTACCCAGTCTCTGACCATATCTCTGATCATTATTTCTTCTTCTGTTAGCAGGCTTTCTATATCGTAGAAATCGAGCCCTTCGTACTGCTCCATGTAGTCTCCCCAAACTTTCCTGAACATAGGCGCTTCAATAACCTAACTACCGGCCGAGGAAGTCATCGCTTCCTTTTTCTCATCAATTGATTGTATTTCCTCTGTAAAAATGGGCTATTCATGTAAATTAATCCCAAAATAACACCCGGTACAGAAACTGAAACAGCAATTAATATTGCAGTAGTCAACATGGTATTTTCAATCTTAATTTGATATGGTTCAAAGGAAATTACATTCCCGTTTGAAGTTATCAGGAAACCACTATTGAAGCTGTTCTCCCAGACATATGATACCTGTCTACCGGCAATTACTGAATCCCAATCAGCAATTTGTCCTGCCGAAACTTGTACCTTTGCAACATCATTTAAGGGCTCATATCTAACTGTCGAAAAAGGTGCAAGATGAATTATTGATGTCCCTGAGTAACCTCTCGAACACGCAATAAAATCTCCATCAAGGGTTCTATACTCAACCATACTTCCAACATCTGACTTGGTGTGATCTACTGCATTAAGCAGAATTGATATCATTCGTAAACCGCTTCCAAAGGCAACGCATTCGTTAAGTGAGAAATCTGGACAATCAACATCAACCCAAGTATCTGTCCTTGTACCACTAATCCAAGAGATATTATGTGCTTGGCCAATCACTCCTAACCCACTCGAGATAGTCGAAACTACACACAAGTCATAGTTCATATGACATGAAATTCCGGATATCTCTGAATCTGCATCATTGCCAAGATTCATGAATCCAGTGCCCTCTGAAAACCGCCAAATTGAGCCATCTTTGCCACCAAAGTAGGCATAGTCACCCGAACTGCGCCATTCTACTGAACTCATATCGCGACCAAGAATTGCGCCTGTTCCATTCACAATAGTGATGCTATGGTCTGCTTTTTCATATCGCATTGCGGTACCAAAATCACCGGCAATCAATGCCGCTTCACTCCTAGGATGCCATGACACATCATTGAAATCACGGTCTCTTGCGCTGTTTAACTCTACATCATAACTTCTATCGCCGGCATTTTTTGCCGAGATAAGGTGGATATATCCTTCATTCCCCGCTAATAATACTGCCTCGCCATCAGGCGAGATCGCTCCGGTTGTAATACCTACATCATACTCTGCGATCGATGATTCGAGGGATAAATCCACTTGCTGGTTCTCGCCTATGACTGTTGGAAGCATTAGAATGAGTATCATAAATACTGGTAATAAGTAGTTAACTCGCACACTTCGGCCACAAAGTGCTCAATCAAAACATTTCTCTTCAGCCTTTTTTTGACGGTGAGCCTTATGTTCGATGGTGTTTTGGCTAGGTTCATGGAGAAATTCTCGGTTAAGCGTGGCCTAGTTAAACAGATTGGTGGAAATGCAGGACTTGCAAAATTAGCAACAGAATATTTTGATAATGTAAATGCTAATTCTGACGGCGAATTTATCGCCTCATTCGGAATTTTGACTAAAGTTTCTGGACAATTCGATAGTGACGGAAAGTTGTCCGTTGATGTTGAGCAGTTGAAAGGCGATGCATTAAGTGAATTCTTGAGCGGAGATGGTGGAAGAGAACAGGCGATGGAATCGCGCAAGCGTTGGTCAGGTTTTCTAGACAAAGCCACAGGTTACAATGCTAAGCAGAGAGGTGACAAAGCTAAAGAGGAGGCTAAGAAATTCTCCAAGGCAAAATCTGCCATCAAAATGGCTCACAAATCAATGGAAATGAGTACAAAATTAACTGATGATGTCAAAGAAAAAGCCTTTGCTATGATTGCTGAACTGGAATCTTTGATTGAAAATGGTGATGCACCATCGGAAGGGAAAGTAAAGAAACTTAACGATTTATTTTGAGGTGTAGACGATGGATATTGAACAAATGTTGATTCAATATCAAGAAAAATGTCCTCGATTGAGTGAATTAAATCATAAACAGAAAACTAGAATTCACAAGATAATCGGCTCGGTTGAAGAAACAGTAGGCTTAGATTATTTGGTTGACTGTATCGCAGACGGCGTCAGCGCTGGCGGAGATGGCGTGCTGAGGTGCTATGTTGGTTTTGAACCATCAGGAAAAGCTCACATTGGGTGGAAGGTATTGTCACTACAACTCAAGAGAATGCTCGATGCAGAAGTAAATGTTTTGATTTTCCTTGCCGATTGGCACGCTTGGATAAATGATAAATTCAACGGTAATATGGAACATATCCAAACCACTGCCAAGTATATGGAAGATACCTTCAGAGCGCTACTTGATTATCCTCCCGAAGGAGATGGACCTGGAGAATTGAGATTCTATTATGCTTCTGAATTAATGGACAATGGTGATTATTGGGCGAGGGTTCTCAGGTGTTCAAAAGGCGCTACCTTGGCAATGGTCAGAAAGACTTTCACCATAATGGGCAGAGACGAAGCGTCATCTGACCACGATTTGTCTAAATTCTTCTATCCCGCAATGCAGGCTAGTGACATCTTTGAATTGAAAATAGATATCGCGATAGGCGGAATGGACCAAAGAAAGGCGCACATGTTCATGCGTGATGTAGCAACTAAATATGGTTGGAAAAAAGCCACCTGCCTACATACTCCAATAATATCATCGTTAAAGTCAAGTGGTTCAAGAATGGAAAGTTTTGACCACAAAATGAGTAAATCTGACCCAGGTGGAGCAATACTTATTCATGACGATGCCAAGCGTTTGAGAAAGAAAATGCAAAAGCATGCCTACCTAAATACAGAAGATGAAAATTCTCCGATTTACGAATTGGCTGAACACGTTATTCTGCCCGAATTTGGTGAAATAATTGTCACTCCTAACCCAAAATTTGGTGAACCATCGACATGGACTAGTCTTGAAGATTTTAGGCAAGCGGTAATGGATGGAGAACTCCACCCTCTTGATGCCAAGTTCGGAATTGCCGATGGACTTACTAGAGGATTAGCAACCGTGGNGAAGCATTTTGATAAAAATCCGGAATTGCTCAACAAAGTAAACCAATTGGTGAAAAATAAATAGCGAACTAAATGGTAAATTTTTGCGCTAAGAATTTAATACAAATGTTCATCAATTGAATTCTCTAGGGGAGGCTGTTGGTGATACTATGGTCAATGTTGCTGTACTAGTCAAACAAGTTCCAGATACAAATTCAAAAATACAGATTTCCGGCGATAGAGTTGATTTATCAGCCGTTAAGATGGATATCAGCCCATATGATGAGTTCGCTGTTGAAAATGCTTTACAACACAAAGAATCGAGCGATGGAACAGTTACCGCAATCACCGTGGGTCCCGCCGGAGCCGATAAGGTGTTGAAAGGCGTCAAAGCCCTAGGTGTTGATAATATCGTTAGACTAGATTGTGATGAATACATGGACTCTAACGGTCTTCAATCAATTCTTGCTCAAGAGATCTCATCCGGTGGCTATGATGTAGTGTATTGTGGCAAATCTGCGGCCGATACAGGAGCTGGTTCAACCGGCCCTGGATTAGCTGAGAAGCTCGGATGGGGTTCAGTTTCCAACATTACAGATATCAGTTTTGAAAATGGACTAACTGTCACATCCCCGTCTGAAGGGGGTAATGCAATTATTACCGTCGCACTTCCGGCTGTAGTAAGTTGTGATAAAGGCTCAACCAAGGTGAGAAAATCAAATGTCAAAGGAATAATGATGGCAAAAAGAGCACAAGTTGAGGTTAAATCTGTTACTGCACCAACATCATCTGTTACTATCGTTTCACAAGTTCTGCCACCTGCTAAACCTGCCGGCAAGAAATATGAAGGCGGAGACTCCGCTCAAACAGTAGCACAACTTCTAAGAGATGAAGCAAACATAATTTGAGGTGAAGAAATGTCAGATACTATAGTAATCGCAGAATTATCTAAAGGAAAGATTAGCCCTACTACCAACGAATTGGTCACAGCCGCGAAAAAACTAGGATCGAATTGCACGATTATTGTGCCTTGTTCCGATTCATCAATTGCTGAGGACGCAGCCAATATTTCTGGGACAGCAAAAGTAATTGCCGCAAAATCAGATGTCTTCTCAAATTATGATGCTGCAGCATGGGCTGAAGCGATAGATAATGTTGCTCCAATTGGGATAATAGTTACATCGGCATCTGCTCAATCAAAGGATTTAGCTGCGAGAATTGCTGCAAGACGCTCAATATCTGTGGTTCAAGATGTCATATCAATTGATGGCTCGTTGCTATCAACTCCGATTTATTCTGGTAAAGCAATTCAAAATGTCACAATCAATGGAGATGCCGTAGTGAGCATAAGAGCAAATATTTTCGCCCCTGCAGAAAACAACGGAGGCAGCGATGTACAAGTCATTGACACAACCGGGAATGTTTCGACTGCATTAAAAGAAATGGTACAACGTGCATCACAAAGGCTCGATGTTGCCGAAGCCAATATCATAATTTCTGGAGGAAGGGGGATGGGTACTCCTGCAAACTTTAGTCATCTCGAAGAAATAGCAGACAAATTAGGTGCCGCCGTTGGTGCATCAAGAGCTGCTGTTGACACTTGGGAAGAAATTCCACATTCAATGCAAGTTGGTCAGACTGGAAAAACCGTCAATCCAAATCTATACATTGCGGTAGGGATTTCCGGAGCAATACAACATCTTGCGGGAATGCGCTCTTCGAAATACATTGTTGCTATAAACAAAGATGCGGATGCACCGATATTCCAACATGCAGACTATGGAATTGTGGCAACTTGGGAAGACGCATTACCTGTACTAAGCAATTCTTTAGCCAATTTATTAAACTAACCCTATCTAGTGATATTTGCCAAACGCAGGGCTATCAGACCCAACATACGGATTGGTAGTCTTCTCAACACCGATTGTTGTTGTTGGTCCATGACCAGGATGAACTACTGTATCTTCATCTAGCGGCCATAATTTAGTAATTATTGAATTTGATAGAACACTAAAATCACCACCAGTGTTTGGTAGGTCTGTCCTCCCAACCGAACCGGCAAATAGTGTATCGCCGGCAAATAAATGGTTAGGTCCGTCATTAATATCCACCATTATACAACACCCACCTAATGTGTGACCAGGAGTGTGCATTATCTTGAAATTGAGGGTTCCCAGTTTCAAATCCATCTCATCAAATAATAATTTATCAGCTACTGCAGGATCTGGCAAATTAAATCCCCATCTCATGCCAGATTTTTGTGCTAAACTTTGCAAGAAGAAATCATCTTTATGTAAGTACCAACTCACATCATATTCCTCGAGCAATAGGGGTATCTCTCCCGAATGGTCAAAATGAGCATGGGTATTTACCAGCGCGACTACTCTTCTAACTGCTATACCATGCTGGTTCATTTCTGCAAAATCTCTAGGACCATTGGACCAATCAGGACCTCTACCATCGAATTCATTAATCCAAGAAATGATTCTGGATGATTCTGAACCTCCGTCAATTATTACCGTATCGCCACTTGACAAATCGGTAACAACCGAACATCGCATAGCTAATGGTCCAACAAAAAATGACTCAATCCATAAATCACTTGACCTCATATTAAATCACATCCACATGAATTATATCGGAAGTTGAGTTGCCTTCATCATCGAGTATTCGAAGCTCAAATCTGAACTTGCCTTTGTTTAATTTTGCTCGGAATTTTGGTAAATTTGAAACTTCCTCTCCTTCTTCATTTATCCAAGAATAACTTACGATACGAGTTTTATCTCCCTTTGTATTACTACTATCAAGCACAATTATTGATGTATCATCTAATCCAGATTGATATGTTCTATCTTCCCCCGCATTTGCAATAGGCATGTTACTTAATGGTACTTCTTCATATAAATCCTGCAAAATTATATGTTCGTCCGTTAGCGTTTCATCGTTGGGGTTTGTGTTCGGTTCATCAACTTCTTCTAAAGCAGACATGAGTTGAGTATAATTATCATTTATGAGTTCACTACCTGATTTTGAATTAGAAAGCAAAGAATCAAATTTGTCGTCATCAGAATATATGTCATCTGCTGATATGGTCGCCACTTCACTAGGTGATTCAAACCACTCAGTCAATTCAGACTTATCCTTGTCAATCAATTCTTCAGATATATCAATCACACCTATTGGTTCAACTTCGGTGTAATCATTTTGATCGTCGCCAGCAAAATAAAATGCTTTGTTTATTGAACAGTAGGCTGAAAATTGTACAATGCCTTGGTGCTCTACCATCCATTTACTGCCATCACCAGTCATACCATGCAAGTAAAACCAAGACCCTGCAATAATGCTATCATCTGTTACATCAAGGGTGTTGATTGGAAATTTGCAATTAAAGATAATTTCGGACAATTTATGATTGATTTTTTGATTTGTTTCAAGCATTCGAATGCTGCCATCATCAAATCCCAAATAGGTGCCTTTATCTCCTGATGCGGCAATTATTAGTCTATTTTTTATTTCATCACGGATGATTAATTTGTTATTGATGATGTCCCAAAGTTCCACTTCCAGTGCTTCTTCATCCCCGGGAACCAAAGCATATCCTTCTCTACCGATAATCAATTGACCAAATTGATTGGTACCAATCGCAGTTATCGATTCGCCAACCTCTCCTCTAGGTGGCCGATTCCAAATTATTTTGTTCCCATCAAAACAATACACTGTGCCGTCTTCTTGAACAACAATCAACCCTAAATCGGTTGGCAGTATTTTGATAATTGAAGTAAATTGTAGGTTATTATTGATAACTTTACCATCATAATCAACTATCAATAATCTACCTAAATTATCAACTGCCGCAATGAAGTCATGACATTTTCCAACTAGAGAAACTCCACCTGGTATTTCGCATTCCCAAATTAGGTTTAGAACCTTATCATAGCGTCTTAATCCAAAATTCTCATCGCCAACATATAAATTGGTTTTTCTAAAGAATATGGTTTTTACGCCTCCCTCTATTGCAATCTTTTTTGGTTCTGAACCGTTGATAGAAAGCTTGAGTAAACCAGTTTTCTCTGACCACGCTAAGGCACTGCCATCTTTAGATATGGCAAGATTAGAAACCGTATGTTTTGGGGTGAAAGCAACTCTCACCTCATGAGTAAGCATGGCTTTTCCGCATGGTTAAACATCATTAAGTTCACTATTCAGTGATTAATCTAACCAATTTCTGATATTTNCATAGGGATGACGCTTACTTGGATTGTCAAAATGTGATTTTTTGACACTATTTATCCCCGATTTGTAAGCCATCAACTCGACTTTTCTTACCCTGCCTGCTCAGGCATATTGCTCTTCATTGATGTTTTACCAAAGGATCTAACAGTTACAGATTTCACGACTGATTTCCCAAATCAAAGAATCGATTTGCTATTGGTAAGTTAATTGATATTAATTTGAATCATTGTGGATATCAAGAGTTTGATCATCATCCTCGAATGAAGATTTAGCATCATCGTTGCGTTGCTCGTGTAATTTTGTTAGATATTCTTCAGAAATATCACCAGTAACATAAACTCCATCAAAACAACTTGAATCAAATTTTATATCGTGTGAATGTTGATTATGAGTAGATGTCACTAAATCCTCGAGAGTTTGATAAAATAACCTATCTGATTTTATATGATCATTTATTTCGTCAATTGTCCTACCATTGGCAACAAACTCTGAGGTCGCGGGCATGTCAATTCCGTATACGTTTGGATGTCTTACTGGAGGTGCTGCTGAAGCAAAATATACTTTTGATGCCCCAGATTCCCTAGCCATCTCAATGATTTGTCTACTAGTAGTACCTCGCACGATGGAGTCATCTACNAGAAGGACATTCTTGCCATTAAATTCATTTNCTATTGCGTTTAGTTTACGCCTTACCGACTTTTCTCTCAGTGCTTGCCCAGGCATTATGAATGTCCTTCCAACATAACGATTCTTGACAAATCCTTCTCGGTATGGAACACCTAATGTATTGGCCATCTGCAACGCGGCAATTCTACCTGAATCCGGAATTGGGATAACTGCATCTATATCATGGTCTGGCCATTCCTCAATTATTCTCTGTGCTAAGATTTTTCCTTGATTAAGTCTAGATTCGTAAACCGATATTCCATCGATTACCGAATCCGGTCGAGCAAAATATACATATTCAAAAATACACGGATTGTGACTTGTTTTTTCTGCACAAATACGAGTAAAAAGATGACCACTTGAAGAGATAAATATCGCTTCTCCAGGCATTAAATCCCTCTCTACCTCAAAACCCAAAGCGGTAATTGCTACTGATTCACTACCAACAATCCATTCTGTTCCATACTCGGATTCTCGCTTACCAAAAATCAGTGGCCTTATGCCATTGGGATCACGGAAGGCCAGTAAACCGTACCCTGAGATCATTGAAACGCAGGCATAGCCGCCTTTAACATAACTATTCAGTGCGGAAATTGATTTGAATACTGTTTCGATATCTAGATGTGCTTCTCCTTCAATTGAGAGACCTGAGGAATACTTTGTCAACTCAACTGCCAGAATATTGAGGAGAATTTCTGAGTCACTCTTAGTATTCATGTGTCTAAAGTACTTATCACGTAGGATTGACCTGAGTTCATCAGCATTAGTAAGATTGCCATTGTGGGCAACTGATAGTCCGTAAGGCGAATTAACATAGAATGGTTGAGACTCTGCATTTGATGAGGTTCCCGCAGTAGGATATCTTACATGTCCTATCCCAATATGTCCCTGTAATCTTTGCATATGTCGAGTATAGAATATGTTTGAGACTAGTCCATTTGATTTTCTTAACCTGAATTCCCCTTCGTATTCGGTCATGATACCTGCAGCATCCTGACCTCGATGTTGTAATACAGTCAATCCATCGTAAATCAATTGATTGACGTGATAACCCTTCTTACCGACAACACCGATAATACCGCACACAATCTCACCACATGTCAGTTAGCAAATGATTGTTTGCTAAATTAATCATGTTAAAACAATTAGAAAAATCAAGCCTTAGGACGGTGGGTTTTCTTCGACCATCCGTATTTCCGCATCTTAGCAGTGGCTCCATAGCCACATGATGCGCATACCCCTTTTTGCTTGTGGTAAGCATTTCGTCCGCACCTCCTACATCGAATATGTGTCGTCTTTTGGCGGCGACCCATTGACGGTGTACCCTTTGACATTAACTCACCTCAGCGTCTTGTCCACCTAGCAATACTTTATGAAATAAACGGAGAGTATCTACTCCTCTTCGATTGACAAATGGGGCTTAGTAAGTTTTGATGGGGAGTGAGTGATTGTTGAAAATAACACTCCAAGAGTTATCAGTAATGAAAGAATCAATGCAGTAAGCGACACTATTGTGTGCGCTATATTGTAGACCAGTTGTGCCCTTACAGATCCGTTACCTTCTAACAACATTGGTCCTTGATTTATGAAAAATATCGTCGTCAAGACTCCTACTGAGACTGCAATAACCATAGCAAAAATTGGCGCTAATGGGCGATTTCTAGACTCACCGTAAAAAAACATGTTCCCCAGTAGAACGGTTGATGCCAGAATAAACGCTGTCAACGCAGAATTGGCAACTCTCGAATTGAGGTCATCAATGGCAAAATTTGGAATCGAACCACTTATCGAAAAATCTAACGCAGCTATCAAGATTATTGGGAATAATAAACCGATTAGAACGATTTTGCTATTGGGCTTTTTACCACTGTAAGGCATTTATTCCTCACCTCCAATATTTTCTTTAATGATTTTGGAAACTGTTGACAACTCTTCTTTAGTTGGGGCAGGGATAGATTCAGGTTTAGGCAGACTCTTTTCATAAACAAAAATTACCGATGCAAATGATATTACTGCCAATATTGATCCTATTGTTATACCAATTATGTCTGCTATCGATAACCACACATATTTTCTAAATTCATCAGATTCTACAGTCGATGAATCGAAATTCATTGCGCAAAGTAAGAATAAAAATGAAAACAAAGACATTGCGAATAAGTATCGTGATTCTTTGTTGCGTGAATCACCAAATACTAGCATTGCGAGACCGCCAGCCATAGATATTGATGACAAAGACAAAAGGAAATTAGGCAAAAAAATTAACCAGTATGGATTGACTTTGCCGGAATTTAGAGTTGGGGTGATTTCCCACCAGTGCATTAATGAAAACCAAATTATTCCAAGAGCAAACAATAGTGCTCCAAAATTTCTATCGCTTGATGGGAGCCTTCCCACTGGGACATTACCAGAATATGCAACCTTGAAAAGACCAATCAAGATTATAACCGTTGGACCGGCAATAAATCCAAACAATTGCCCTACTGCGCTGGAGGGAGATTCCGGTACTGTCCATGGGCTAGCCAATACAAAACCCAGCCCGATTAATGACAGAAGAATTCCTAATTTCGCTCGAAAAGATGAAGTTTGAACCTGAGAAAACCACATACCAAATGGAATTAACGCTAGCGGCAGCCAGAATAGTAAAGCCGCTTCTAGTGTTCCATCCATGACCTTTGGAGGACCAGCGGATTAATTACTTCATCCCTAAATTCAACGCTCAGTCGTCTGTTCTTAGAATTAATGCTATACGGAGTTTCTAAATACCCGACCTCAGTGGGTCGAATGCTCAAGGTGCTACCATGGTCAAGATGCCTCGTCAAATAAAGCGATACAGCCCATCGGCTGGTAAGCATACCATGCACACAGTTGAACGGGTCAAGAAAAAGCGCGCCTCTGAACTAAAATGGGGTCAAAGAAGATTCCGTAAGGTTATGGCCGGTTACAGAGGNTTCCCTCGTCCTAAGCCCGATGGTAGAGAAAAGCCAACCAAGAGAGTAAACATTTTATTTCGGTGTACAGAAACCGGCAAAGCTCATTATGCAGCTTGTCAAAGGGCTAAGAAATTCGAGCTAGTCGACAAATGAGGTGATTAATTGTCAGGAAATTTTATCAAAGTATCATGCAAAGACTGCGGCTCTGAATCAGTAATATTCTCTAGAGCAACCACAGTTATTGCTTGCTCGGTTTGTGGAGCTACCCTTACCTCACCCTCAGGTGGAAAGGCAAAACTCGTCGGCTGTAGAATGGTCGAAGCAATGGAATGAGGAGGCTGAGCCTCCATGAGTGACCAATTAAATGCGCCAGAGGAAGGCGAACTTGTTGTTGTCACTGTAAAGAATGTTAAACAGAATGGTGTTTACGTCGATTTTGATGAATATCCAGGTGTTGAAGGATTCATATTCATTGGAGAGATTGCTAGCGGTTGGGTAAAGAATATCCGAACATTTGTCCGTGATGGACAAAGATTAATTTGTAAAGTTATGAGAACTAAAAAAGATGGTTCTTCACTTGAATTATCATTGAAGTCGGTTTCCGAAGAGCGTAAGAGAGATAGACTACAAGAATGGAAGAATCAGCAGAGATCGATTCAATTACTGAAAGTATTGGGAGAAAAAGTTGGATGGGATGACGGTGAAAGGGAATCTATTGCAGAAGATTTAGTTAATGCGTTTGGAACATTGTACACATCATTTGAGGAGGCCGCGATGAATGAAATGGCAATCGTTGATGCTGGCTTTGAAGGTGACTGGATTAAGGCATTCATAGAAATAGCTATTGAAAACATCATTCCGCCATTTGTTGAGATTAAAGGTAATTTGAATTTGTCAATAAATATTGAAAATGGCATCCAAGTAATAAAAGATGCACTCAAAACTGCTGAAGATTACACTTCCGAGAAAGATGAAATTTCAGTTATGTGCTTCTATGATGGCGCTCCAGAATATAGAATCGTACTTAAAGCACCAGATTTTAAAACTGCAGAGGACTTGTGGATTGAAGTGACCAAAACCATCCATAGTAAGATGGAAGAGAAAGGTGGAAAAGTAACAAGTTATAGAGTTTAATACCGACTTAATCATAAACAATAACTACTACGCCAACTCATGGCAAGGCAGCTCCTACAACAATGTGTTGAGTGCAAAGCTTGGACACTACATCGAGATTGTCCACATTGCGATGCGATTGCAAATGCTGCAGCACCAATGAAATGGTCACCAGAGGATCAAAGAGCCAGCATTCGCCGAAAAATGTACAATATCGAGTCAAAAGATTGGTTAAACTCATTGCCAGAATTAGAAACCATTTTACAAACTCGTCAAACTATTTTTGAGGAAGAATGACGGGATTTTTTGTTTGGTAACCAAATTCAATTTTTTGATCGAATCCAATGTCAAACATTATACTGCTTATTGATTGATTGAACGACAATGAGCCTACTTGTAGAGTGGCGGAATGGTCATGAAAATCTTTTGGATGCTGAAATTTGTTTATTCTCGTTACCGGGTGTTGGCAATATAGGCAAGGTAGCGATCGATGCGCTTAATACTGCAAATGACGCCATAGAAATTGCTAGAATACACCATACAGCATTACCGCCACTGGCTATACTAGATCAAGATGGTCTGTTATCTCCACCCCATTTATCGCTTATGGCAATACCGATAAACGGTGGTAAGCATATACTTACATTGACCGGTACGTCTCAGCCATTGGAGCCAAATAATCAAGGAGTTATGGCTAGAGAGATACTTAGCTTGCTGCAAAACCATAATATTTCGGAGTTAGTTGTTTTAGCCGGGATGATTGATGATGCTGCTAGGAAAGAGATATTCATTGTTCCAAGCAGTAGTGCTTACAGAGTCAATTTAGAATCTCGTGGGGCGAATGTTAGGAGAGACGAACCCAGTTCAGGGGCGATTGGGCTGGCTGCATTATTATCTTCTCTGGGCCCGGTATACCACATAAACTCTGCTTGTGCAATCGCAACAACAGTCGGGGCTAGTGAGGACATAATCGCCGCACAAAGACTCTTAACATCAATCGATGAATGGTTTGGACTAAATCTGGTTATTCCCAAAGATGCAGACAAGAAGCTTGTTGAAAGATTGAAACAAATATCACCACAACAGCATGGCGATTTGGTTTCTGAACTAACCCAGACACATGATGCGTTTTACATGTAAGCGCCGAGAGAGGGATTTGAACCCCCGCGTCTGACGACAGTGGATTTCGAATCCACCGCAATACCGGGCTATGCGATCTCGGCCTAATAATGCCTCAAGCGCCATAGTCATAAGCATGATGCTACAGGAGTATGCATGCAGATTAGGTTCTATGGTCGAGATTTCGACACGACTTTTAATTTTGAAACTGAAATCAAATTAAGAGACGCTTTGGTCAAAAGCAAGATTTTACCGTCCACTGTAGTAGTTAGTTTTGATGATCAGATCTTGCCGCTTTCCACAATTATCAAAAATGATATTGAATTACTAGTTACCACTGTTTCATCTGGTGGTTAATTAAATACCACATCCACTCGAGAATTCCTACCAATTTGACCACGTAATTGGTCAGCCCATGCATCTAGCTCTATATTCGATAATAGCACGTAATCTCCTTCGCTTGCCATATCATATTGATGACCCCAATCATTTGCCCAACCGGATACNTTGATNGACCTTTCATTATCGAATACAACTAGACCTTTACGATGCCACTCTCTGCCATTTTTACCTATTCCAGAGCGCTGGTATTTGTATGCTAATTTTCCTACGATATCCCATCTAGCTCTAAAATCAAGTAAATTATCTGGGTAATCAAGATCACCTGGAGTATCCCTGATTGTGGCATATGGGTCGACCTTCACCGTCAATTCACCTTTATAGTTTGACCTAATTATTACGTTTTCCAAGTATATCAAATCGTTTTTCTTGAGGCCATTTGGATAACTTTGCTCACCTTCTTGATTCTCAATTACTATAAAATCAATACTTGCTTTGTAACCGTGTTGAATAATCTTAATTTCAGGTGAGTTATCCGATCGATAGTTTATTGAATCGATATGAGCAGTTAAATTGAATCTTACATTAAGTTGATTGAATGGCACTGCCTTTGTTGAGGTTGATTTACCAGGTAGTTGGTAATCTAACTTTGGCTGAAAGTAATCCGCTCCTTGACCTCCAACACAAAATGAGTTCCAGTCACATCTGTCACATCTATTCTCTTCTTTTGGTGGGCTAACTGTAACACCACCTTCAGTGAATCCTCTCAACGGTAAAGGTTCAGCTGGATAATTTTCTATAGAGGTTTTTTGCCCTTTTAATTCGTGCCACAACGTTTCTAATTCGGCCTCCATAGTTGTCATTTCAGCCTCCGTTGGAGTTTTTATTGATTTTTTGACATCTGCCCCTAGATACCAAATCTCTAATTCTGATACAGTCTCTTTCTTACCATGCGTTACCCACCACAACATAGCATACATACGAAGCTGTTCGACATAATCTCCAGATCTATCACCAATTCCTTTGCTAGCTTTGATGTCAATGATTTTAATTGACCCGTCCCAACGATAGACTAAATCATACTCTCCTTGAAACCAATAATTAGGGTGTATCGCATTCATACTAAATTGTCCTGACTCTGGTTCAACAAACCACGGCCTTGCAATCTCCCAAGCCTCAAGAATCGTTACCTTGCCCTGCTTAGCTAAAGGGTGCCTGCCATTGATGGTAAAGCCAAAGCCGTCAGGTTCTGGCCAATGGTGTCGATGACCTGAGCGCCATTTTGCTAGAAGTGATTGACTGATATTGATGAAGCATCTATTTACTTCATCCAGATGATAACTCAAGGCGTTATAGCACATTTCTAGGCAATAGTCAAATCTTACATCAGACCAATCACCAGATTTTCTTTCCTGACGCTCCCAATCTTTTTTTGCTGACAATAACGCGGACTCTAGATGTAATTCAATTCGTTGCTTTGCCCATATCTCAATAGCTTCCAAGGAGCTTGGAAGTTGATTTTCAGATAAAGGGATTATTCTATTTGCTGGCCAGGTCGAATTTGAGGTTCTTGATGGTTTTCCATCATTATCCAAGGGTATTTTTGACAAGGTATCCAGTGATGCATTTGACATCATCAATGATGGTGATTCTTTGAAGGTCCGGCAAATTGCTTCTTCTACGGCTCTGCCGACATACAAAACTGGGATTTGATTAATTTTAAGCTTCAATACTTTTTCATAAAAAAACATCCTCTTACATGAGTTATACGTATTAACTTGGCTAGCAGATAATCGATTGTAAGGGCCAACCTTGTCAAGTACAGAATCGATTTCGGAAACCGGCATGGGTTTTCGCTGATGCCTAACCCATTTCAACTCTACCTTAATCGATTAATGTCACTCTGGTTGAACGTTGATCTATCCGCAATTGGGGAAGACCCGATCGCCAACCAAGTTCAGCAGATACTATTTTCACTTTATTTCCCGGCCTAATAGTCATCATTTGACTTGTAATACTTGATCCAAATGCAACAACCTCCGCTACATGTTCGCCATCCCATATGTGTAGATTAAGCATTGACCATGGTTTTTCATCTAATTTTACACCGCTTCTTTTGTCTATAGAAATTACTATTCCTTCAACATTTGCCCTAGTACGCATCAATCCAATTCTGGTTATCTTGTAATTCATTGATACATCATCACCACTTGATTTCAAAGATATAATTTTGCTCTTATTATCAAGATACAATCGTGGATTACCTCGCCAAACACCTGGAAGAGCATCAACAATAATTACTTCACCGTCTGAATAGTTGTGTAACGAAGGGTAAGCATTTGGTTCACTCTCTTCGATAGTTATTTGCGTTCCTGAAACACTGATCATTGCACCAAGTACCGGCTCAGAGTAGTGGTTTGGCAGAGGCCCCCACTGTCCGGTAAATTTGCCTCTTACATTTACCCTGGACTGGATTTCACCGATTTTTTGACTCGGTGGTGAGATAGTTATGTTTAGATTTTCCAAACTACTTTGGATTTCATTTGCTGAATGTTTTTCGCCGAATGTGCACCAAAAACACCCTGCTGAATTCTTACATGGTTCGGGATATTCATCGGGGAATTTAACAGGGCCTTCTCCTAGCTCAAGCATTGTTCTATGAATATCATGATACGTGTTGCCCAATTCATTCGTTTCATCATTGGAAGGAACCTCATATTGTATCCTTGATGAACTATCAAGGTACCACCCTTCTATTCCGTCAACCATTCGTTGTTGATGTGTTTCCCGCCATAGCCACGCGTAGAAATTTAATTGGTGTTGTAAAGAATCGGCAAATTTCGATGAAGGGTTACCTGACTTAATATCAATTATTCTTGTTCTACCATCCCACCTAAGCACTAAATCTAATTCCCCTGCAGCCCAACCATCTGGGTGAAACAATCTTTGGGGTTGATGTACTCGGGGATCTTTAGTCCATGGCCTTGCTATCTCCCAAGACTCCAACCAATTGATATTTTTTCCTGGCTCCTGCCATTGCATTGGCTCATTTATTGACCAAGTCCTCATTCCAAAATTCCTTACTTTATCGGGAATCGGGAATAATGGCTCATCACCCCAGGCAGGACTTGGAATACTAAATGGAGAATTTCCAGACCTAAATTGTTCTAAGTAAGGGCCTCCACCTGTATTGTGGCAAAGTTCTACCTCTTCCAAAAATAAATCTAGACCATTTTTTATTTTCCTAGATAATTCGGCCTCATCTACGTCATTCCAACTTTGCTCAGAGTTCTGCCAAAGTGTACTATCCCATTCAGCTTTACCATTTTGAAAGCAAACTTTTGCCTCCTGTTCAGCTAATTTATGACACCAATCTTTTAATTCTTTAAGTGAGTTAATACCTACTGGCCTCTTCATTAGAATTGAACATAGGGAATCCTCAAGCACCATCCCTAATACCTGAGAAGTTGACTTGGGATAAGATAAACCCAACTTGTTGGAGAGGAAGAATTGTTTTTGACAACGCAAAAACTTGGTTAGAGACGATGCAGAAATTCTAGTCCTAGTTCTGCTTAGTGGACCTCCTGATGGCGGTTTTCCCATTGGCATATTATCCCTTACCGTGAATCAAATGAGTAATAATCACCAGAGGATTGCTGTTCTCGGTCTTTTCTACTCTTTGGTTTATTTATTCTAGGCCGTTTGGAATCGTGATCTCGTCTAAATGTTATATTTACATCTTTCAAGAATTGGTTCATCCCTTCTCTGAGAGGGAATGGCCCTTTAGCATTGCCTTGTTGGCCACCAATTCCATCAAATACCAATAAGGAATCACTCAATATATCAATAAAATATACATCGTGGTCGATGACGAATGCTGACTTTTCGTTTGATTCCATTGTTCTACGAATAGCTTTAGCTGCTTCCATCCTCGCATTTGCATCTAAATGAGCAGATGGTTCATCCAGAAGATATAAATCGGCATCCCTTCCCAAACATATAGCAATAGATACCGCCTGTCTTTCTCCACCAGATAACTTCTTGACTCGTTTTGCTAATAATTGGTCAACACCCAGTGCTTTTATAACATTCACATTGAATTCACCACTACGCCATTTGGCCCCAATTTCACTATCAAGCCATAACTGGACACTGCAATCTATGTCCACATCAATGTGTTGAGGCTTGTAGGAAATTTTTGGTTGGTGGCCAACCCATCCAGAATCGTATTCTATTTCCCCAGCTAATATCTTAATCATGGTAGATTTTCCGGTTCCATTTGGACCTACTACACCAACAACTTCAGAACGGTGAACTTTTCCTTCGCCGCTTGAAAATTTGAAATCGCCAAGCTGCTTTTCCAAAGAATTCCAAGAGATTATCTCATTTCCAATCTCTGGAACCCGGTCTCTGTGGTTGAGGAATTGAATTGGTTTGTTTCTAATTCTCACATTTTGCTCGGGTAGAAAGCCATCTAGATAGGTGTTTATCGCTTGCCTAGTAGAGCGTGCAGGAGTAAATATACCAAACGCTCCTTTCTTACCATAAACAATGTGTATCAAGTCCGCAAGCACATCCAAAACTGCTATGTCATGCTCAATAACAATAACCCGTTTAGATTCTGATAATTCTTGAATAATTTTTACCATTCGCATTCGTTCATGTATGTCTAGGTAAGAGGAGGGTTCATCAAAGAAATAAACATCTGCTTCTCTTATTATGGTTGCACATATGGCCATCCTTTGTAACTCTCCGCCAGACAACTGTTCAATCTGACGATCAAGTAAATGGTATATCCCTAACTTTTGAGTTGTTTCATCGAGGATTCTTCTCTCATCCACTTTTGATAGTAATTCCTTGACACTGCCTTTGACTCGTTTCGGCAATTTATCCACGTTTTGAGGTTTGACAGCAACTTTTATTTTACCATCTTTTACCGAGATTAGAAAATCTCTGAGTTCGCCTCTTGGTAATGATTCGATGATATCATCCCAATNTGGTTCTTTGTTAGTCCAATCACCCAAGTTTGGGACAACTCTACCGGATAGCGAATTTATTGCTGTAGATTTTCCCATTCCGTTAGGGCCTAAAATTCCAACAACGCTATCCTTGGACGGTGTTGGAAGCCTGAACAATCGAAAGCCGTTAAGTGAGTAACGGTGAACCATATCAGTTTCTAATTCACTTGGCAATTGCTCAATTATCAATGCATCATGTGGACATTTATTGATACAAATGCCACACCCAATACAGAGACTTTCTGAAATATGCGGTTTACCGGTCTTTTCGTCCATTACGATACATTCTTGGCCGTTTCTAACCGGTGGACAAAATACCTGGCATTCATCATTGCACTTCTTAGGTTGACAATTGTCCTCCTTCAGAACTGCAACCCTCATACCCTCTCACCTAATCCTCGCTAACGCTATCACTTATTGAATCAATGCAACAAACCTGCCAAATGCAGGCTTTTTTATTTGCTCAAATCAAGCCCTTNAGATGCTCGTGACCCTTAATGAGTTTGATACTACAGGGTGTTGGGAATTTCATGCTNGCCTTTCTAAGGGCATCTCTAGCAGTAAGGTAGAATTCTGGAGATACTTGGATTGAAATAACTCTTTGTCCTCTTTTGACCCTTGCTGCGGTGCCAACGTTCTTACCAAACGCACACCGCATTCCTTGTGAAACACGGTCGGCACCAGCGCCAGTTGCTTGCTTATTTTCCCTTAACACATGGTGAGGGTAGGTGTGTACTCTAAGCGCATAACCTTGAGCCCCTGCGGTCTTTCTGATGGTGGAATTGGAAATAACACGAGCCGCTTCTAGTGCAGTNTGTCTAATTTGGCAGTCATTGTCTGCAGTCAGTTCTACAACNACCGAAAATTGACCCGTCTCTGCAGCACGACGGTTTCCAACATGAAATTGATGAATTCTGTTGTTTGGAACACCACCAATATACTTTCTTCGAGTATATGCAGGACCCTTCAATCTTCGGTACATCGATGCTGGTTTACGTGCCATATAATACCTCCAAGCGTTCATGCGAATGATGCTCCCTTTATGACTTCTCCGCATGACTAGTTGAAACGAATCAGATAAAAATTACAACATCCTCTGCAAGAATAAAATGCTAGATATTCTAACATTGGTTTGAGGGGAGGGTTTTCGATGTGGCGTAACATGCTCAAACAAGAATCTGAGCATCAGTGGATTGCCATCGCCGGATTCTTCGTATTCATTATTATTGGAGCCGTTTTTATTAAAGGTACCAGCCACTTACCGGGTATTGATTTGATTGACAACGAATTGGGTGAAGAGTTTAGAATAATGGATTCCAAGTACGCTGGTCAGGATAATTCATTCATGCTTACATACACTCAGGGAGAATATGAATACTTAGCAGTTAAATCGGGAGAGATAGATGTCTTGATTGGTTCAAATTCAAACATTGATGCCAGCACTATTTCAGGGATTGAATTGGTTGATAACGGTAGTATATTGATTGCTAATGGCGAAAGTAATGCCTATTTAATCACAGATTCAAGGCTCTTTAATTTTGATGTAAACTTTGGCTCTGATGATTTTTCCCTCACGGAAATCGAACAATCTGGTGATAACCTGGATAGATTTCTTTTGATAACTCGAGAAGACGATAACTTACAGGGAATTAGAGGCTTCAATAATTCTGGAATTACCAGTTCAAGCACCCCAAATGATGAGAATGTTAGATGGGATAGCATATTTCATCTTTCAGAAGGAAAGTGGCTAGCTACTGGAATTTACAACACCCCAGTAACATCAGGTGACCAAAGTCCAGCGGCACCAGATATGAAACCTGCTTGGGCAACAATTCTTTGGGATGGAGGACATACTGCGCCTATGATTGATAATATCGAAATTGGCCAATTTGGTGAATATCATTCTACAATAAAATTGAATCATGATCATGTTATTATCGCTGGAACTCATGAAACTATTTTATTAGATCATAAGTCTGGTAGCTTTGATAATATCGACTACTCCAGTGTTGCTGGATTATCTGACAAATGCAATAGTGTTTGGCTATTCAATGGCAAAGATTCTTCTTCAGTATTACGATTCAAAGGTTTGTCTTGGGATGTTGAAGAACTGCCACACAAAATTCCACTCGAGGTAGAAGCTAGTGGCTTTGACGGGAACACAATATATTTGCATGGCATCGATGACAATGGAAATTCAAAGACATTGACCTTTGATACCTCTGCAGTTGGTTCTATAGAGTCAGGCAGTGGATTTATCAATTTAGTTTTCATAATTGTGTCGCTAACTATGTTTACAATAATGGCAACAAACGTGCTTGATAAATTTAGAAAGAAATAATTGCCGAATAATCGTTTGCCAATCAAATGTCTTGACAACCTTCATTTGCTACGGTCTGTGACGACTAAACCCTGCGGTGTGTGGTGACTCAATTGTCGAAGAGAACTATGATGGATCAATTCATGGAAATCAAACGTGAAAATCCTGGTACAATTCTTTTTTTTCGTATGGGTGATTTCTACGAATTATTTCATGAAGATGCTGAAGTTGCCGCCCCTGTTTTAGGACTTGCTCTAACCTCAAGAGATAAAACTGCAAAGAATCCAATTCCAATGGCAGGATTCCCATGGCATGCTTTGGAGGATAATCTCAAAATCATGCTAAAATCAGGGTTCAAAGTAACGGTTGCGGAACAAGAATCGGAGTTAAGAGAAGGTGCTAAATTACTCGAGAGAGTTGTAACTCGGATTTACACTCCAGGTAGTTTGTATGAAGAATCCCTACTTTCGACAAATGATAGGTCTGTTTTATGTTCAATCGTGTTAGCTAAATCTTGTTTGAGTATGGCCATAATTGACTCATCAACTGGTGAGTCATGGGCTTCGACGTGGGAAGATAATGAAAGATTTAGCAGTTTGGAGGATGAATTACTGAGGTGGAATCCTGCAGAGATTGTAATTTCGCCAAAGGATGCTGAAAATGATAGTTTGTGTGCGATTTTTGCCAACCTAAATGATTGTGTTATTTCTCAACATACCGCCAACAAAAAACGTAGAATTGAAAGATTAGAAAACATGCTAAATGTCACCGATTTGGGGCATCTTGATTTAGATAGTTCACCGTTATCAATTGAAGCAGCAGGCTTTGCTGCAGATTATCTAGCAGAGGTTCATTTCAGGGATGACATACCAATTCGAGATTTGCAAATCGTTGAAGAAACCGGACACCTTGTTGTCGATCAAACAACGCTAAGGAACTTGGAGATTACAAGTACACTTTCTGGCGAATATGAGGGCAGTCTGATTTCTAGTATGAATTATTGTCGTACTGCAATGGGGAGAAGACAATTGAAAACTTGGTTACTAAGACCCCTCTATGAAGTAGAGGCAATAGAATTGCGTCACAATGCGGTAAAAATTCTAAAATCCTCTTCAAAAAGATTGGATATGCTCCGACAAAATTTAACCGGTTTGAGAGATTTGGAACGGCTAGCAACTCAATTGGCTTACAATAGAAGTAATGCAAGAGATTTACTAGCAACTGCGCTTGCCCTTGAGAGAATGCCAGCAATTATGCAGATTTGTTCAGAAACTGACGATTTGCTACTTTCGCACTTGAGTGAGCATCTAACTTGTTTATCTGACATGGCAGAACAAATACTTAGGACATTAAACGATGAATTGCCGCTAAGTTTGAGAGATGGTAATCTAATAAGAAATGGCGTGAATTCCGAACTTGATGATTTACGAGTTGTTTCAAATGAAGGGTATGAATGGTTCAGAGAACTTGAAAATAGACTCCGTAATGATTTACAAATCCCATCCTTGAAAGTAAAATCAAATCGGCAAATTGGCTGGTTTATTGAAGTGACCAATTCACACATGGAAAAGGTGCCAAAAGAATGGATTAGAAAACAACAAATGACCAATGGTTCGAGATTTACCACTGAAGAAATTGTTGAAAGAGACGACCTTCTAATGACTGCTGATTCAAAAATCAAACAAATAGAATACACATTATTTCAAAATTTAAGGGACTCGTGTCGAGAAAAATCTGCCACCCTGGCAACTATTGCTGGTAAAGTTGCGGCCATAGATGTACTGCAATGCTTTGCTACGGTTGCCCGAAAGAGAAACTGGAGTAAACCAAAAATGGTTACTGAATCAATTATAAACATCAAACAATCTAGACACCCGGTTCTAGAACAAAACCATGGTTTCGTTGCCAATGACATACTGATGGACAAAAAAGCCCGATTTTTGTTGATAACCGGCCCAAATATGGGTGGAAAATCAACTTATCTAAGGACTGCTGCGCTAATTTCAATACTGGCTCAATCTGGAAGTTATGTTCCTGCTGAAAATGCTAAATTAGGTTTAGTAGATAGAATATTCACTAGAGTAGGGGCAAGTGATGATCTAAAGAGAGGGCGGTCTACATTTATGATGGAAATGATTGAAGTGGCTCACATTCTCAGGAAAGCGACAAATAATTCTCTGGTGTTATTAGACGAAATAGGCCGTGGGACCTCGACTTTTGACGGACTATCTATTGCTTGGTCGGTAACTGAGGACATTTCTAAAAGAATTAATTCGAGAACTCTTTTTGCAACCCACTATCATCAACTGGTTGGTTTGGAAGAAGATATTGCTTCTCTCAAAAATATTCATGTCCAAGTGTCACATATAGATGGTAAGTTAAAATTCCTGCACACTATTGGTGACGGCCCATGTGATGATTCATATGGTATTCAAGTGGCTGCTTTAGCTGGATTGCCAAGAAGTGTAGTAGAAAGAGCTACTGACTTGTTACAATTCCTAGAAAAACAAGCCTATGGTGCTAAAGCGGGGGAATCTGGATCCCCATTGGCTAGAGATGTTGGACAAACTAGTTTGATGAGTTATTTTGCTGCTGCATCATTAGCCAATAATCAAAGTAAGGAAAGTTTTACATCCCCAGAAGAGGCTAAACTGTTTAATTTCATAACAACTCTAAATATAGATGAAATGTCGCCAAAACAGGCTATGGATGCGCTTTATGAAGCCAAATCTTTGCTGAGGGATACTAATGACTGAAGCCAAGCGAATATACCAACTTGATGAAGAAACCATAGGCCATATTGCCGCTGGTGAAGTCGTAGAAAGACCTGCTCAGGTAGTAAAGGAATTATTAGAAAATAGTTTGGATGCTAATTCGACACAAATTGAGGTGATAATTGAAAGAGGCGGCTTTGATCTAATCATTATTACCGATAATGGTTCGGGGATTGATAGTAGTGATATACAACTTTCAGTAGATCGACATGCAACTTCCAAGTTAGCCACTTTCAATGACTTGAATGAAATATACACCATGGGCTTTCGCGGCGAGGCATTAGCTAGTATCGGTATGGTTTCAGAGTTAACAGTAGCAAGTAAAACACGGGATGGTGGCGGCAATAGTATAACGGTCGACTTTGGCAAAAAGGGCAATGTTGAATCCTATGGGATGTCGTTTGGAACCATGGTATCGGTTCGTAATATTTTCAAAAATACTCCTGCTAGATTATCATTTCAAAGAAGACCTGCTACCGAGAATGCTAAAATTGTCGAAGTAATTATATCTCATGCCATTTCAAATAATAATGTAGGCTTCAAACTTACCTCAGATGGTAAAACAACATTGAATGTACCTGTTTCAGACACAACAGAAGATCGACTGTATGACATTCTAGGTGGACAGGCTGGCCAATTAATTGAATTAAACGAACCAAGACAAGATTCGGATGTTCCCGGTACTGAGAGTTGGTCGGGTTGGATAAGCACCCCAGACATTACCAGAGGTAAGGGAGATGAAGTATACATTTTGATTAACGACAGACCAGTTGCTTCAGGACCTTTCCACCGGGCGATCAGAAGAGGGTACAAAACAAGACTTATGCAAGGCAGGCACCCAATTGCCGTACTNTCGCTAAAAATACCAGCATCTGAAGTGGATGTAAACGTACATCCTACAAAAAGAGAAGTACGATTGAAGCATTCGTGGAGGGTTTTGGAAAGACTCGAAAGAGCAATTGCCTATACATTAGAAAATGTGGCCACAGAACCTGAATCAGATGGTAGCATTATTGGCCTATCGTCACTTAATCCAAATGTTAAACCAATTCAAGATTCATTATTTGACCAGGGGAAAGGTAAGATTTCAGAATCAAATCTGCAGATACCTAGTATTCAGCAATCGTCAGTTCCTGCTTGGGCATTAGCTGCTGGAACACAACTAAATCTGACAGGATTAAAGGCCGAAGAATTGAAACACAACGAAAAACCACGTCCGATATCACGTTCTGAAACACCACAAGAAACCTTACCCGGTTTGCCAGAAAAACCAGTTTCTCCAGCGCTTTCAAGTGCTGAAAGAGAGCTACACAGACATTCTCACAGTGGCGTATCTACATCTCCTCTTGAAGAGGAAAAACTACTTGGAGAAGAATATTCAATTGGAGTCATGGAGCCTCTGGCCCAATTTGCTGATTCTTACATAATCGTGCAATCTGATGAAGAGTTATTGCTAATAGATCAGCATGCTCTTCACGAAAGAGTACGATATGAGAGACTTAAGCAATCCAAACAGCAGTGGCTTGCTCAAAATTTGATTTCACCAATTAAGTTAAGTCTCAATCCAGTCCAAGAACAAATAGTTACTGGCTCTATAGAAAAGTTATCACAGATGGGTTTTAAGGTTTCATTGAATAAAGGTTCAATAACCATATTATCCCATCCATTGTTCATCAAAGGCCAAGATATTGAACAGATTTTCAAAGATTTACTACAGGATTTATCGGAAGATGGAGCGCCACTTGACACTATTGAGACACTTATGGATCATATGGCTTTCATGAATGCATGTCGAGGAGCAGTAAAGGCAAATGAGAGATTATCAATTGCTGAAATGCGTAGATTGATTGAAGATATGAGAAAGATACCAAATCCTTGGGCTTGCGTCCATGGTAGACCCACAGCTTTGAGGATAAACATAGACTCATTAGACCATCATTTTGGGCGTCATGGATAAATTTTAATGAATACCTAAACGAGTCAAAAAGTCAACATCAGCCACGCAGTGTAGACCTTTACCGATTAAGTCACCACCAAATTTAGTCATTAAAATTGCTGCTGTCATGAATAATCTGTGATCATCATGACAATTTACTGGCAAACTTGGCTTCACTAATTTTTGTCCGCCCTCAATGATTAATCTTTTACCATCAAATATTGATCTTAACCCAAAGTTATCCAGCAATTCTAATGTCCGGTTTATTCTATTACTTTCCTTGTACACTGTATGTGATATACCGGTAATTTCACCACCTTCGCCAAGTGCGATAACTGCCGCTAGAGGAGTTATTAAATCACTACAATTTGTCAAATCATAACTTGAAAATACTCCCCCATCAATATTCAAAATAATGTTATTTCTCCAGCTTATGCCAAGATTATTTGAGGATTCAAATAAAATTTCATTTCCTAAACAGTCGCTATTGCTTGGCCAGTTAGATATTGCTATTTTACACGAGTGAACTTTGGTTAACAAAATCGCGAAACTAGCCATAGATGAGTCGCTCGGAATTATTATTTCATTAGGCAAAGATGCTGCCCATTTATTCAATTTGTACCCATCATCTGATTTAACAATCCTTGCTCCGTATTTATTACACAACGATTTTGTTAACTGATAGTGTCGATTCGAAACCAAGGGGCCAGAGACTTTCAGANCGACATTACAAGGAAATAGCGAACTGGCAATCATCCAAGAGGTAAGTGGTTGACTTGATTTACTACAATCAAGTCTAACCAATTCGTCAACCTCATTGCCGTCAAACCATGGGCCACGAATTTCCAATGGCAAATTTTTTTCACCGACTTTTGTTACAGAGACANTCGCTTCCAGTAATGAGTTGATCATTGATTCGTTATCTCTACTTGACAGAGAGTTATCACCGGTTATAGTTATCTTATTTTCCATCGAAGATATTAATCCCATAAGAATTCGAAGTGCAGTTCCCGAATTACCACAGTCAACCGTCACACTCTCAGCAGAGAAACCTTTCTTTCCGACGCCATGTACCGTTATCGTGACTTCTTGTTGGTCAATTTGTTGCAAAATTTTTACCCCGATTGTTTGGAGCGAGGTTATCATTGATTCTATATCTCTGCCTAGACTTCCAGTGAATCTGATCCTGCAAACACCGTTATTGATTGCAGACAATGCTAGAATCCTGATCATATGACTTTTTGATGGTGGCAATGAATATTCTAAAGTTTGAAACTCAAGTTTAGGGATATATTGCAAATCATCAAAGGATTTGCTTAGCGACACGCTCCGATACTCAGTCACATATCGCCCTGAAACTCATTTATCATCAATGCTTGTAAAACAGTTGAATAACCTCAAACAATTAGTTCGTTATATGACGGAGGATTCTCTTGGTAGACCTCTCAAAGATTTACGAATCTCTGTTACCGACCGTTGTAACTTTCGCTGTAATTACTGCATGCCTCCAGATCAATTTGGCCTTAATTATGAATTTCTACCACGTAGTGAAATATTGAGTTTTGAGGATATCACTCTGATTGTCAGATCAATGTTAACTCTTGGATTAAAAAAAGTACGAATAACCGGTGGCGAACCGTTGCTCAGAAAAGATATTTGTAATCTTATTTCTATGATTAGAGATTGTGACGCTAATCTCGATATTGCCTTGACAACAAATGGAAGTTTGCTTGGTAAATTCGCTGAAAATTTAGCAAATTCCGGATTAGATAGAGTTACAGTAAGCATCGACGCAATTGATGAAGAATTAATTACCAATATTTCAAACTCAAATTTTACCTCACAAGCGATTATTGATGGGATAATTGCGGCAAAAGATTCTGGGTTAGAAGTCAAGGTTAACACTGTTGTAGTGAAAGATTTNAATGAAAGCGAAATTGTTCCGATTGCCAAATTATTCCGGGGGCTAGGCATCGTTGTGAGATTTATTGAATACATGGATGTGGGTGGCACAAAAGATTGGAACGCTAATCAAGTTGTATTTGGTGATGAAATAAGAGATATTATCGAACAGGAAATGGGATCATTATATCCGGTAAATGATTCATTATACGGAGAAGTTGCAAACCGATGGTCGTTTGATGATGGTTATCAAATTGGATTTATTGAATCAATCTCAAAGCCATTTTGTAAGTCATGCACAAGGGCAAGAATCTCTGCTAATGGTAGCATGTACACGTGTTTATTTTCAGAGCACGGCCACGACCTAAAATCACTAATAAAACTGGGCGCCGACTCAAATGACATAGCTAATGCAATTACTGCATTGTGGAGAAAGAGAGAGGATAGATACTCACTGATTCGCCAAAACATAGAGTCTAATTCAAAGCCCGTACAAATGCACTTCATTGGCGGTTAATCTTCAATAAGAGTAAGTTTAACATCGAATAATAAACGGTTTGAACTCTGATCAATCAATTTCATACTCCAAGTACCATCATTTGAGCCAATAGTTTCCGAGTCAATAACGAAATAATCTCCCTGAGTAACCGAATAGCCAGCATCTCTGTCATGGAATGAAAAATTTGAACCTACGACACCATAAACGTCTGGATCGTCGACAAATCCGCTGTGTTCTTTAGAATTCAGATCATTTTCGTTATATATTTGATATTCTAAACGAGCCGGATCTAAAGATTGGTCAAGATTTGTAATCCTTACAACATGGAAGCCATTATCTAAGCCTTTGACACTAACAGAAACCTCTGGTTCAGCTTTTTCTACCGAGTTTATTGCACCCTGCATCATTACAAATACCATACTTGAAAGCATTACTGTAATTGCTAGAAGTAGAACTGTAGCAATAACCGGGCTGACCGCTTGGCAATCCCTAGCACGGTTATTGTCCATGGCTTAGCCTAAACATCATCTAACTTGAATCAACCGGCTATCATGAGCAAATATCAAACAATTAAGCACTGATGGTTTAATTACAATTTACGGGTTGTTGCATATTCAGCCACGTTTTCAAGCAGCGATTTTGCAGTGGAATCTGGGAAAACACTTAGGTGATTTATTGCTCTTTCAAAATGATTATTGATTAAGTATCTTAGTGTAATTGAAACTGTCTGATTTGTTGAGTAATTCAATTAGCTCATCAAACAAATCATCACTAAAATGATTAATTATTTCTGCCAGCCTTTCCCTATCCTTACCATGAGACAATGTTAGTGAGTGGATTAATGGTAAAGTCATCTTTCCTTCATGAACATCACTGCCTCGTGGTTTGCCAATTTGTTCATCGCCAATCAGATCTAGTAAATCATCGACTAATTGGTAAGCTATGCCTATTTCATTACCAAACTCCTCAAGAGCCTGTAGTTGTTCTAAATTTGCTCCAGCAACTATACCGGCACTGCGGCAGCCCGAAGCGAATGGCCCCGCAGTTTTGCCTTTAACAATACTGATATAGTCTTCGGGGGAGGTTTTCAAATTCTGGATATGGTCTATTTGCGAAAACTCTGAAACAGCAATGCTTGAGCAACAATTGGCAATGTTGGTAACAATGTCTTGATTATATTGCCCACCTAAGGCGTAGCCTTGGACGAACAGCCAGTCTCCAGCAATGATGGCTTTTGATAAACCAGCAGTTTCGTGAATCGTTGGAATACCTCTCCGGTGAGTTGCACCATCATTGATATCATCATGAACTAAGGTTGCGGTATGGAGAAATTCAAAAGCCATTGCTAATGGCATAATTTTTGATAAATCTTGACCACCTGCTATTTCGTATGCCAAGCACATCATTATTGGCCTGAGCCGTTTTCCACCCGCCAAAAGAACCCTTCCAGATAATTCGACAACCTCGCCTGAATCAATTCTAGAAGCAATCATCTCTTCCAAGGCATTATCAATCTGCTGACGTAAAGATTCTAGTCCATGTTCGACGGCAGGTTTAATCTGCGGCATGAACTACCCACATAGGGTGCCCTTCTTAACCAATGGTCTACGCCCACAGACTGTTCGGAGCAATCCGAGCCGAGGTGTTAAAGATGGAAGAAAAGCCTAGGCTAGAGGTTTTAACAACTCCATCAAACTACGACGGAGTGAGGCTCCAAGTGGAAAATGTTATCGTCAAAAACCGTGATTCATTTGATTTTAAAATGACGGAATTGCCACATATGGAAGTAGCTATTGAAACTCTTAAATCTGGTACTGCTGATCTGCTGGCTATGAGTATTAAACAGTGGCAATCGATGGATGTCGAAGGACTCAAAGTATCTGCTTTTCTACCCAGAAGAGAACCGACATGGGTACTGGTTGGTGATGATAAACCAGAGTACTTACCACTAAATGCTACTGTTATATGTTCAAGGAAATTAATAAAACGGCAGTTGCTGAGAATGAGGCCTGATTTGCATGTATTTCAGTTGAAAGAATTCATTGATTTGAAAAAAATCCATCAAGATAACGAAATTATGTCAAGTGAAGAAGAAATTGAGTTACTTGAAACGCTAAGGAGTGGAGCATTGATTGATGGATATGTAATCTCGCGAGGTCAATTTAGTCAATTAAATACAAGGGTTAGGCGCCACACATTAGGAATGCAAAGAGAAAAACCATCGCAAGAATTTGAACGCTCAACATTCATTCCGCCACCTCTAGAAGGGTTCACTATTCTTGTCTCCAGAAAAGGATTCCCCAATTCTGTGGTTAAAAGATTAAATGATACAACAGCCGAAATTTGTTATGGTGTGGAAAATTCAATTTTCGAGTCAATTTCCGATAATTTGAAGGATATCTGTGGCATCTTTGTTGAACAAAAAAAATTATCAACAATTCTAAAGCANTATGTAAAATTGATCGATGACTCTTATGCTTTGAAAATTGGTGAAAGTTACCTGATTCCTAGTAAGAAAAAAACTAGAGATTTAAGAACTAAATGGAATCCATCGAAAAATATAATTCAGGGCCCAAGAATCTGTATTTATTTTGAATTACTTGGTAAAAATAGTAATGTATCGCTTGAATTAGTCCGTATTGAACCTCTTATGGATAATCGATATGAAAGAGGAAAGAATGTATTGATTCAAGAGATTAAATTTCTAGTTGAGTTACTACAACAAGACCATGATGAACTTAAGAGGATGATTCATGGATTGCCAGATGAATATCGGCTTGCTAGATCTGGATTATTAGAATTGTAGATTATTCTGATTCTACATTGGAATTATAATCAACCAATTTATCAAATCCCTGATTAGAGATATAATTCTCTAAATCAATTAGCTCCGAAGGCGTTTGATTATCGCATAAGTCAGTGATAGATTGATCAATCTCTCTTGCTATTCTCTCCCAGGTGCCCGCAAATCTTTGTAAATCTGATGCAAACCTTTCAATGCCTTCAACTGCTGACATATTAGGGTGTAAGATAAGCGAAATATCATTTGAAACTCTTTCATTAGCCTTTTTCAGACGATTGATATCGCCGAATAATTTAATCATGGTAGTTCGTAATTCATCTAAATTATTCGTTTTTGAGAATCTTCTTTGTGCCTTTTCCACAGACTTCTTCATACTTCCAATGCCTGCAACCATTGCTTCTCTTGCCTTTGAAGACTCTAGAATTGCTTGTTCTGCATCAGTTACTCTTTGATGTAAAGCCTCTTCTAATCCACTAAAATTCTTCTTGAAGTCATTTTTGACTGTTTCAGACAATGAGTCTGTCAACGCATTTATATCTTTTAGAGCACTTTTTGCAGATTTGTAACTCCTACTCATGGCGATCACCAATGTGCCTCTGTGACATCTTAAATGGCAAGCATACAATACCTTTGCGGAAGTTGAAATATACCTCAAAAACCAAAAAAAACCTCGCTCGATATAGCGAAACCACATATACTCCTTTGTATGCATATCAACCACGGTGGTAGGATGACTGACAAGGTGGAACTTCTTTGCGAGTTATACCAAGCCAAATTTGACCGTTTGAAGGAAATGGCATCGGTTAGCGAATTGCCAAAGAATGGTCCTGTAGAAGTCGTTCGAGCAAGATTGATTAAAAATCTAGTCTTATCCGAATGGGATTTATCGAAAGAAAATATAAAATCAATAAAAAATAAACATCTTGGAGAAATATTAGGAGTCTTCGGATTAAAGAAATCTGGCTCCATTAGAGAACGACGACAAAGACTATATCTACATCTCTACGAAGACCCAAAACAACTGACTGCAGAAAATCTCGATAAGATGAATAAACAGGAGATACATTCACTTTGTAAGACTCTTGAACTTCCTCTTACCGGAGATAAGCAAACCCTATTGGTTCGAGTTGCAGGTGTACTTGCATCTCAGCAAGGTTCATGGGGCAAAGTGAAGAAATCACTAAAACGTAAAAATGACAATGCCAAATCAAAAATCATTATTCCAAGTGCCTCAGATGACGAAGGCTACAGTTCATCAGATATGCATGGAACGGTTGAGAAATTCATTGCACAGCATCCTGAAGGCTGGAATTTTGAAGATGAGTCTGAGTTAAGAAATAATCTAGCCGACGAGGGATTAGATATTTCTAGAGTTGAAGTATCAAATAAAATAGATGATGCTTTGAAAAATGTCCGCCCCGAACAAGAGAATAATTCACCTATTCCTCAAATGATTCAAACTGCTCCAAGTATCCTTGCGACAGACGACATCGACACGCTTGAAAGAGAAGCAGCAATAATTGAAGTTGAATCCAGATTACCAGAAATAGAATCTGCTGCTAGAGATTTCCTTACTGTAAGTTCAGCTTCAAACAGCCAAGACCTAGAATTATTTGTTTCTAGTTTAGGCAAACATGGACTGCCAATTGATGTAGAGTCAGTACGTGCTTACTTAATAGATATAGTTATGAAACTTGAATTTAAGATTGAATCTGAAAAAAATGCCATAAATTCTATGCCAAACTCATGGTCAGAACGTGAAGCAGTTAGACAATTTGAAAATTCTAGAAGTTCTTTGAGGGATCAGTTGTCGAATACAATCGATTTACACAATGGTGATTTGGTCAAAGCAAGAATGGCCTTCGAAGAAATTGCTAAGTCAATGGGCCTTGATTTGAGAATACCCAGTATTTCTGGAAGATTACACGCATTATTCGACCTACATATCGACTTGTCTGAAACTGAAGGATTACAAGATCCAAACATAGCTAGAAGAAACCGAGTATTAAAGATATTACACCATGGTTCGGTTCATTTAAGACCTGAAGAAAGGCGTGTAATATCAAGGCTTGAGAAGAATATTATTGCATTTGAACAATTGGTCGAAACTGTGATGGAGTCATCCGAAGGAACATTTACCGAATCACAACAAGCACTGATAATTAGATTCTTGGAATCAAGGGGATATGATGTAAATACTCCGGATTTGCGACCAAAAATACTTGCAGCCTCTGGAATAATCGGTGCTGAATTAGGATTTATATCTCCATCAGAAATTCCTAAAATCGCCCCTGGAGTTGTAGTTTCAGATAGTGAGGTTGACTCAATTATTACCGAACTAAAATCGCTTGCTAGAAACTTTAAGATTAGCAATGAAGATAAAGTTGAAGATGTTATTGCTGCTGATGAAGATTTAACCGATGCAGGAGAAAGAGTAAAGTCTGCTCGTGAAAAAATTGACCATATCGATGATATATTAGCCCGTTTAAGAGGCTANATCATCTTGTTGCGTAGAAGTTTTGAATCACTTGGGTAACTGTTTGTATATCACGGATATCCCTATTGAGTAAATCTTTCAATATTTTTTCTCTTTGACTAACATGTTTTTCAAATACGTCTGGGGTAACTCCTGCTGCTTGACAAATTGTTTCTCGAAGTTTGGATGGAATACCTGTTTCTTCGATCCGATCATTAGATGGATTATACTTCCAAATAATATTCAACCTTGGTTTAGTTCCTTCCATACCTGCAATTTCGGCAACTTCTGTAATCTTCCTAGTTGTTTTACCATTGACATGTAACCTCGCTTGGATAATAATCAAATCTAATCCTGTTAACATTATTGGTGGCACTAACATTGGCGGATTGATCATTCTAGTCACAGTCTCTTGTGCCGTATTTGCGTGGAGTGAACCAAATGAACCGTCGTGGCCTGTGTTCATAGCGGTCAGCAATGTTGCGGCTTCCGGACCTCTTACCTCACCAACAATTATTCTATCTGGGCGCATTCGCAAACTCGACTTTAGGCAATCATTCATGTCAACTTCTGGAGTTCCGTCTGGCCTCTCTCGACGGGTTTCCATCCTCAACCAGTGGTCGTGATATACTTGTAATTCAGCAGTATCCTCCACAGTTAATAATCTCCTGTGCCATGGAATATACATCCCTAGACAATTCAAAGTTGTTGTTTTTCCTGAACCTGTACCACCTGCAATAACAAAGTTTGCTGGACGACTATCTAAACCTTCTATCCAAACCCACATCATTGCTGCTAGTCTTGAATTTACTGTGCCAAAATTGATCAAATCAAGCATGGTTAGCGGATCCTCTCTAAATTTTCTAATTGTCAGGGTAGGTCCATCAGGTGAGATAGGTGGAATTGTTCCATTAACTCTTGAGCCGTCGGGTAATCTACCATCAAAAATAGGTACGAGTCCTGGTCCGTCACCAAGCGGAACATTGGTATATGAAGCAATATTTTTAGCGATTTGGATACCATTATCGTCATCAATCCAGACGTTAGTTCGGCACATTCCATGATTTCTGTGAGCAACCTTAACACATTGAGTTCCGCCATTGTACATAACTTCCTCGAGGTTATCGTCCTCGAGTAAAACTGCTAAATCACCATACGGGTTTGGCTCAATAGTGCCATCAACGTGATAAATCGGTGATGGGTGATTTGGTTCTGTGTATATTGTTATTCTTCCATATTGCTCTAATATTTTCTCAGACATTTTTTAACCTCCGATCATTTTCACTGCACCCAAATAGAGTAACATAGAAGTTGACATCCAAAATGGGACCCACCAAAGCATATCTCTCATTCGACCCATCATTCTTCCTGATACTAAGGCTCCTACGGCAGAAGCAATGGCAAAGAAATTAGAAAAAGTTGAATTAAAATCGTTTATTTGAAATCCGGATTTTGCCGGAGCAAACAAACCGACAATGAATGCAATCAATACTGGTAAACCAATACAAACAAACATTACGATTAAAATACCTCTTCCGGCAAGTTCTGATTCTCTTTTATTCATCAAATCATTGAGTCGTTCATAGTCCATAGACAAATCAGCCAGGATGTTTTGCAACGGTGCATCCTGTTGAATTGCTGTATCGATTAATACTACAACTCTTTGAACTTGAGAGGAACGAGTCTTTGATGCAAATGCAGACAGTGCAGCATCAAATGATGATGCGTGACTACTTTCTAATGTTTCAGTTAATAGTTTACCTAGAACCCCTGGGGTATTTCTACCCTGCTCAAGCATTGCCTCCTGTAAACCTCTACCTGCGCCTACCGCATCAGATAACGACTCTAACAGTCCCGGAAGTTGATTTTCAATTCCTCTTCGACGATTTCGCTCAATTATTGGCGGTATTCCACCGGCTGCGCATGCAATTCCAATGACAAAAAGAAACAATACAAACATGTTGTCATTAAAGGCTTCCATAAAATCGAAAATCATGTCACAACCCCGGATCTTTTGTATGTGCTTTCAGACCAATCAACATCATGCCGATTATAGTAAATATTAATCCGCCATTTACTATCGAATTTATCATTCCTTGATCTATAGCGCCGATGATTGCTTCTGCTCCATCGCCAAGTATTTGTGGAACAAGTCCTATTATTGCCAAAATAATTGGGCCAATCATACCAATTGATAATAACGTTTCTGGAACGCCTCCTAAATCTTCAATGTACTTTTTTACTGACTCGTTTCTATCTTCTTCCATTCTCTTGCCCTGTTTTCTAAGAGTCTCTACCAAATCTGTATTCTGAGTCAGATTGGTGTAAATTGTATTCAATAATCTCTTATAGCCTTCTGATTCTGCTTTATTCATCATGGACTTTATTTCATATTCAAGTCCTCGAGATTTTCCAGAGCCCAATTTTCCCATTATCGAAGAAAAATCCTTTGATATAATTCCATATCCTCCCTTCCCAATTGTGTGGATGGCTGCTTCAAGACCAACACCCGATGACATTAATACATCTAACGTCCTAATTACATAGAGAATTTCTTTTTTTTCATCTAATTTTCTCAATTAAATCCCTCAAATTATATCTTCAATAAATTCAAAGGTAAATATTTCATTTGACCCATCATATTCCATAGAAGCAAATACAACTTTAACATCCCTTTCTTCAAAAGGATCGTGAATACATGGCTGTCCTGAGCGATACATAGCAAGAATTTTCTTGTATTCATCGATATTCATTTCTCCTGACACAGTATACATGGTTGATTCCGAGCCCTCATCATGTAGATTATCTCCTTCCTGACCTCTTACAATAGTCCGTGTGATTCTTCTCACACACTTCACTTTAATGTCTGAATTTGGTATTCTTATCCAGTCTGAACTACTTGTTCCAGTTGCGGGGCGGATAAAAAAATCCATTCCAGCCATTGCTCCACCTACCTATAGCACAGCCGATAAGGAACTTGAATGTGTTGGGAGAATAAATTTGTTTAAACCAATCTAAACCAACCAAATGCAGGCTCATGAACAGTGCCATCATCAGATAATTCTTCCAATTTTTCCTCTGCTGTAGTGCGTTGATGCCCTCTAGCCTCGGCATTGACTAAAATTGTCTCAAACTCTACTCCATCGCCCTGGTCTAATTTTGTAATTATATCTATAATTGCGGCTTCTAAATCAGGCTTATCCCCACCTTTACTATTTTCTTCTGCTGAATCATCAACCAACATCTTTTGAGGAGCCGGTTTCGTCGCTGCACCCAAATTTCCTTCAGCGATATCCAAAGCCTGCATTACATTCAATCGATAATGCTCTAAATCGATATCACCATAGTGGTTCCTTGAAGCAATCAAACCTAGAATTTGATCTTCCGACATATCTGATTTAGAGAGTGCTTCAACGTTAGCATCAAAATCTAAACTTGTAACATAAATTGACATCCTATGCATCAAAGATTGTGAGGTTTTTGCTAACCAAGAGGCATATCTTGGTGCATCAATTATGCACATCTCTTCTGGCCTTAATGATGTATAAATTGCACCCTCTTCTGTTTGGTAAAGCCTTGTCTTGGCCACCATTAGAACCAATATCGGTTCTCCTGACTCCAGTCTCGCTGACAACTGAATTGTCATTTCTTTAACTGAATCAGAAACGTAATCTCCGACCGAAAAATAATTTATTCCTGAGGGATCTCTTAGTTGCCCTTGATAAATTATTGAACCGTTAGCGACATCTCTACCTTCAATTCGTTCTAATAAACCTGCAACAATCACTCTGTTAACTCTTGAACCAAGTTTGGTTATCACAAAAGAGGGATCAAATTCCCCTGAGCCTTTCTCTGATAATGTTGATTCGCCATACTCTGAAGCAAACATGTGTAGCGCAGATTGGCGCTTCACTGACCTCATTGGTTGCATTAATTGACCCCCCATTGCGCTCTTATTTCAGTTGCAAGCATTGCTCCATCATTAGATTGTAATTCGGCATGGTCTGCCAAAATCATTGCTCCTTGATCATCGACTATGGTTCGCCCGCTGACTGCTAATTCCCTACCCAAGAGATAATCTCTCAAGGATTGGACATATTCCATCTTTCCGTCCGACTCGATGTCTGAGGCCATTTTATCCTCTGTAGTATTGATTAATTTTAATGCAGCATCTTTATTGATTAATACAGAGGCAGTTACTTCACCATTATCAATAACTAAGCGAAGTCTTACGTCTTGTAGTGATTCTACCTTCCCATGAATGCTGCATTCACCATCNCTCATCACCCTCCTACACTCAGAACAGCGCATTATTATTCCAGAATCTTCTCTAACACTGACAACTGTTCCCAACGTTGAGATTCCCACTCTACTAGAGGAATTAACTAAACTGGTAAGTTCTACTTCTACGACATGGTCTTGTAAGTCTAGATTTTNATCCCAGGGCGGAGTTTCGAGAATCTCTATTTGTTCGGCTTTGTCAACTGTTATGTCGGGAATGCCTTGCCATGACCTAACTCTTACGCCGGTTAATTTGACCGTTTTTGGCAGGTCTGTATCTGAGATAGGTAATTCTTCCCAAGCACTCATTCTACACCTCCCAGTTGGGTCAGCAATTTGCCCAGACCATAGGAATCTCTCTTCACCATCTTTGGTAAAACTCCGCTTTTGCCATTCAGTAATCTGTACCACTGTTTCGACATCTCTTGATCCGTCAGTTAATTGCGAAATAGTTCTCATATTATGAGTATTTAGCTTCTCGATGTTAGCAAAATTGGTATCATGAAATGATTCTATCTTGGTGGTTCTACCAAAATTAAGCTCTGGAGTATCCCTAAAAGTCCTTACCTGGGCACCATCAATCTTGATCAGGCTACCTACTTCATGGCTGAACGGTTCCCAAGACAAGAAACCTATAGTACCAGTTTCGTCAGCAATTCGGCCTCTTACTACGTCTATAGAACCTGAACCATCTCTACGGTGTATTTGGTCGTCTCTTGATGATAAGACCCTACCAACTACGCAAATATATCCCTCGCTCGGAATACTATCTATGTCAATAGGTTCTCCAGGTTGTTGAACGGGTCTAGTCCCTTCTCTAAGCACTGCAATTCTCGAACCTTGGTTTATATTTAGCGACATTTTTCCTTGATACTCATTTACTGAGGCACCCTCTATTCGAATGACAGAGCCGGGAGTAATATTTGAATTAGGCCCCCAATCCTTGTATTCCCATCTAACCCTATTTCCGCCTTCTTCCCAGGGGTTATCCTCGATTACACCAAAAGCAATTTGCTTTTGTTCACCTCTAATGGTTTGTTCCCTCAGATTATGCGATATAACTTCAACTTCAATCTCTACATCTCTATCCGAACCTGAGAGTTCCGATAATGTCCTTACCTTCTTTGTTTGCCTAGTAGTTTGTCTACTAGTATTATTAGAACTGGTTGGAGTCTTATCTCCTTGAAATCTCCTGATTATTGACCTTAGCGCATCTTGCGGCGGAATGTAAAATTCCTCTTCATACTTTACAAATGCAGACCTGATCTGATCAGTGTCAGCATCCGGGCACTCCGACAAAACTGCATTAATGTGAGATTCATACTTGTCATCAGACAAATAAAACACCTCTACTAAGTTTGGTTGTTCTCGGTTTTCCTGTTGTTGGAAAACATGCGGGCTCTTGTGCGGTTTGGTTTAGACAATACACTCCCTTTTCCTCCTGTATCTAAACACCGAAGTCGACAGGAAATAAATTATCCTATCAAAAATCAGACTGGATTTACTCTCAAACCTTGATTTAGTAGTACACTAGGAACATACATAGTACCCGAAGAATAAGAGCCTTGAGGCCTTACATCATCACCAAGTGTCACATTTTCTGAGAGGGCTTTTGCCATGTTTCCTGATATACCAGCTTGTTTTACCGAGCCAATGATCTGGCCGTTTTCAACTCTGAGAATTGAACTTGTAGTAACTGAAAAATCCCCACTTGTAGGGTTAGCGGTATGTGCACCCATAACGCTGTTTACTACATATCCGTCTCCCATTAATTCTACCATACTGTCGAACTCTTGAGTTTTGCTATCGGTAGTTAAGAATAAATTACTGCACCCCGAAACCGGTGGTGAGGAATGTCCAGACCTTTTAGCCGAACCTGTTGTGGATGCGTCTACTACCCTACCCTCTGCAATCTGTTGCGCGGCATCTCTTGTCGACCATAAAGACCCAACCAGCTTGCCAGATTGAATCAAGGTGTTTTTTCTAGTTGGTACCCCTTCATCGTCTCGTGAACCAGATGAGCGGCATCCTTCAACGGTAGCATCATCGATTAGCGTAAGCTCTGGAGAGATTACTTTTTCATTCATTTTATTTGACCAAAAAGATTCACTTCTAGCTAACTTTTCACCCTTTATTGCGTTTGGAACAACAACCGAAAATAGTGGAGAAAAACCTTCACTAGTCATTAACACAGGAGACTCATCTTCGGATGATGCAACTTTGATTGGNTCCCTAGTTAATTTTGCCCATTCCACTGCCCTAGATACACAACTTGGAATCTCTGCTAACTTCTTGCGAGAAGAGTTACTTTGCCATGAACTAGTCAATTGACCGTTTTCCTCTATAGATACCTGTACTCCAACTCCATGAGAGGTTGTCAATCCACCTGATTCTATTCCCTCACTAGTCAGTATTGCACTAGCATTAGCGCTAACACCGATTCCGCCCCCGGTAACAACTGCTCGATCATCCAAGGAGGTGACTTCGGAGATAATTAGGTCGGCCTGTGTGAGTAAACTCTCTGAATCCATATCAACAATACATTTGTCATAAAGTCCTGAAACTTGATTTGCTTCTTGCTCTGAAGGTAAAACAAAACCATTGATTGATGGAGACATTCTAGCAATGGAGAGAGCACTATTTATCGCTTTATCCGCAGATTTGACATCTACTAAATAAGCAAAACCAAATCTACCATCCTCAATAATTCTGATTCCATATCCTCCTTCACCTCCACCACCAGCAAGTGAAATTTTTCCACCTTCAATATCGATTTGATGACCATATGATTGTCTAGCAACAATCTCCCAATTTGAAACTCCAAGCGATTGGCATTTATCTCCAATCGATTTACAGCCAGCTTGGAGCCTGTCCAATGCGTCATTTGGTAGCAAATTCATCCCACCAATGCTTCACGAATTCTCATTATTGGCCCACCATCGCCAACGGGAACTGTTTGACCTTTGCCACAAAAACCTGGTGCGGCAAGCCTTGAATCTTTGGTCAAGCCGTCGACATCTTTGAGTATTTGCAAGGTTAAACCACTAACGCTGACATCTTTCAGTGGAGTGGTGATTTCACCATTTTCAATCAACCAAGCCTCCTGAGCAGCGAATTGAAACGACCCCCTACCTGTGTCGACTTGTCCCCCTCTTGAGCCACAAGCATAGACTCCGTAATCAAGGTCCTCAACAAGGTCGTCGAGATCTGTATGAGTCCCTCCGTGGATTAGAGTNTTTGACATCCTTACCAGTGGATGATGTAATCCATCTTGTGCTCTCGCACCTGCATTTGGTTTAATACCAAAATGTTCAGCGGTTTCTCTGTGGTTCAAATANTCGGTTAAAATACCGTTTTTAATCAGGCATTTCTCTGTTGTATCAAGCCCTTCATCGTCAATCGGATGCGCTCCATATCCTCCGCGGATATTAGGGTCATCAACTACTGTAACTATATCACTTCCAATCTTCTCACCGAGTTTACCATCAAGGCATGAATCTCCTGCTGCCACGAGGTCTGCTTCGCAAGGGTGGCCTAATGCTTCATGAATGTAGACACCGGTCAGATCCCTATCTGCAATCAACGGTATCTTCCCAGAAGGGGCTCTTTTTGCCTTTAATAATCTCAATGCAGATACTTTTGCGTTATCTGCAAGTTGATTAATGTCACAAGATTCAATTAATTCTAATCCACCCTCACCGCCAAATCTTGTTCGGTAAGAGACCACCTCTGAGCCGTCTCTAGCTGTAACCATACCATTGATCAATGATCTTTGAAAACTCCAAGTGCGATTCATCCCCTCGCTACTAAGGAACTCTGTATGAATATGCTCATCATGCCATCCGCAATTAACTGAAACGATATTATCGTGTCCTGAAGCAGAGGAATTGAATAATTTCATGTGTTCTAATCTTTCCCTTAACTCTGTATTTCTCACATCTTTTTTTGGCATCCAGTGGACTGAATCTTCGATAATAGGAACCTCAGCCAAACCGATCGGTCTGTCTTTTGATGAACGTCTTGCAGCAACTGACTTAGCCAACCTCAGAGTAGGATTCATCTGTTGCTCGAGGGAAGCAATGTCTGTAGTTGAGTGAACCCCCCATGCCCCATCAGCNAAAACTCTAATTGTTGCACCTATTTCTTGACCGGGAATAGCCCTCTCTAGTTTCCCGTCCCTCATCGATACTGAGTAATCTGTGTATGCAACGAGTCTTACTTCTGCATAGGTGGCCCCATTTGTCGTAATTGCGTCTAAACTATTGTTAATCTTATCTACGTCTAGATATCGAGTGCTCAAATGTTTAACATGAGAATCGGGAGATTGACTAATTACCATGATGCACCCAAAACTTGATGGTGCTTGAATGCTTCTTTTAATTGATTAAGAATTGATGTCTGATGATATAATAAATCCGATGATGATATCTGCTACACTGTCATCTATTTCAGCAACATCTATGCCTAACTTATCTAATCCATGCTTGGTAATTTTCGGTGTACTATTAATTGTCAAGAGACCTAACTTTTGTGAAATCATAGAAACAATCTCCTCTAGGTCTTTTAAATCCACGATTGGATATAATTCACCTTCTTTTTCCTCAAAGTTTGGNAGATTTACTATCCATGCCTTGTTATGTGATTTCTGTACTCCAACTTTTTTGAAAGCTTCAGATACATGATGAGTCCCTGCTATATATCGTAAAAATTCAGTATCTAATGAACGTGCAAGGGCTCTGCCGGTGGCGAACGCACGCTGAGAGAATAACCAGGCTGTCCACAGTTGGTCGTCAGTCAATGCTGCATAATCAGCCATCATTAACCAATTATGATTCGGTCGCACCTCTAGAAAATCACCTATTAAATCGGTCTTGTAACTTGAGATATCAACCATAAAACAAGGGAATGGTGGCATCTCCATATATCGTGGTAAAGCAATTAGTTTTTCAATAATCCGTTNCTTTTTCACTGTCAAGTGGGATGTCATCCTGCCTTGGAATAATTTCGCCTTTACCTGATTTGTTGAGAACTTTACCAACTTCAAGCATTATTTTGTCCAATAACTGTGGCCCCCAACCCCGCATTCTCAATAACTCAGACATCTGTTTTTGACTCATATTTGCTACATCTTGCGGATTTCTCAATCCCTTGCTAGACAATTCTCTGGCTCGCATTCTACCAACGTGTGGAATATTAACCAGAGATAGTAAATCATTTTTACAGCCATGCCTTACCCTCAGGCGCAATATATCAAGCCGTTTTACTATCTCAGCTATCTGATTTATGTGTTCATCAGAAAACACATCGTCTGTCAGGATGATCTCTCTTGAGGCATGAATAAGCCATTCAATTATATCAACCCGGTAGTGTATATCGCCCGGATTAACATCAAGTTCTTTCTCTATAGAACGTATGTTATCTTCGTTAATCCACATTTCAATCATCCACGCTGATTTGACGTTTGAAAGTAACATCTCATCATAACTTGATTCGGATAGTAACTCACTTTCTATCGCATTGGTTTTTATCCATAATTTTGAGTTGGCATCCATTTCTGAATTCTTAGCCCAAAGAGATGTAAAATCAGGCGTTGATGTAGCAAGGTGTAGTAAGCCAAAATTAGTTACTGGGCCAATATCTCTTACAATCCTTCTGACAGCTCTGCGCAAACCAGTTCGGATAATAGAAGCAGATAATGGATCAAGATAGAGTTGAGTAATTCTTTCACCCATTGCTGTTGATTCATACTTCATTCCTGCCGAGGCTGATTTGGGCTCTTGTTGCCAAGCCCCTGTGCTGCTTAGGTTTGTCGCAACTGAAAAACCAAAATTAGGTTTTGTGTAAGCAGACTTACGAATTTTTCCCTCTGTTTTATTGTTTTCAACAATCTCAACTCCAGGAATATTCTGCGCAATACTTGCCCACATCGGAATATTGTCATCCCAATCCTCTTCTTCATTAATTTTTGAATCGGTTCGTTTGGCAATATAACCTTCATCAACGCCAAGCTGACGTATAAAACGCTCCCCCAATAGCCAGTTTAGGGTTTCATCAACCTTTTCCCTTAAGATATGTTTTGGCGTGGAGTGGCCTAAGAATGTTGATTCAAGAAAATCACCAATTTCTGCGCGATGATTTATTCCTCCCGTAGAAATTATTGACAAGATATGAGTTCTAAGGGCTGGCTCCCCAGATAATTTAGAGACAATAGGTTCTACATCTCCAAAGAAGTATTTTTCACTAACCAAATCTGCAACTTCCCAGCCATCAGTGCCTTTGCATAAAATCCATGCTTCTCCATAATCGTCATATTTCGGTCTGCCTGCTCTACCAAGCATTTGTCTAATTTCCATCACCGGCAATGGCCTGCTCATACCGTCATCCCAGCGTTTAATATCTCTGACCAAGACTCTTCTCGCTGGTAAATTTACACCAGCCGCTAAAGTTGGGGTTGCTGTGAGACAAAAGATCAGCCCGTCCTTAAATGCCTTCTCGATTGCCTTTCTCTGACTATGCGTTAATCCGGCATGATGGAAGGCTGTGCCTCCTCTCAAGCATTCTACCAACTTATCTGCCATTGCTGATTGTCTGCTGCCTTCTATAGAAAATGCTAATGCGTTTAAATCTTTTAATTTTTGTGGATTGGTTTTAGTTAATTTTTTAGTCACTCTTTTAGCCAATTTTAGGGCTTCTGATTCAGCACTTTTCCTGGTGCCTACGAAAATCAATAACTGCCCATCACCTTCTATTGAATCATTTAGAGCAACCCATGTTGGATGGGACTTAGGCCCCGTTAAGTCCCGAGGCGGCTTTAATCTACTAGGTTCGGAAGATAATGCAGATGATTGTACTAATCTAGGTTCTAGATGTAAGTCATGAAAGGTGCTATATTCTAATGCAACTGGACGCCAATTTGATACGACTAAATCAGCACATAGCCAATCTGCTAAATCTTGGCAATTTCCAACAGTTGCTGATAAAGCAATTATTTGTGCGGCTGGCTTGAGGTGACGCAGTTTTGTAAGATTAATCTCCAGAGTCGGCCCTCTTGAAACGTCGTTTAGTAAATGAAATTCATCTGCAACAATTATCGATAAATTTGACATTATTTCGGATCTATTCCTAATTATTGAGTCTAATTTTTCTGATGTGCAAACTAAAATGTCGCACTCATTTATTTTCTTAGCCTCCGATGTTGAATCACCAATTCCCAGCCCGATTGTTAAATTGAGAGCTTTACCTAATTGCGATAATTCGTCAAATTTCTCAGTTGCTAGGGCTTTCAATGGGACGATATATACGGCTCTAGAGCCTACATCCTCAAGTAACAGGCGGCGTAGAATGGCTATGTAAGCAATTAACGATTTGCCGCTTGCAGTCGGTATAGCAATTAGTGCATTGTTTCCAGAAAAAATCGGCTCAATTGATTCTGCCTGAGGTGGATGAAGCCTCTCTATACCCCATTCATTGATGAAAAATTGACGTGCTTTATGTGGCAGACCCAAGTCATTCACTGACATTGATTTGTCTGCCATGTAGTGAGTGTGTTGCCAATAGTCCAAAAGGACAACGCATGATTTTTTCACTCCGACATCAATAAGACCTTTCGATTTCTGCGTTGTTGCATGAGCGACGACATTGATTCCATGATTGAAGAAAGATTGGCAGTCTTTGATGATGAACCTGACCTAAATGACTGGGTTGAGGTAATGTGTGGAGCAGCAATGGCTGTTTTGGGAATTTTTCATCTTATTGAACCTGGTGAGCTAGTTGATCAAAATATAATGCGATGGTTTGCAGCAGCAGTGGTTGCTGCTGGAGCCGTATGGGCTGGCCACGGGCTAAAGGATATGGCGGTAAAGGAAGTTAGGAGGTCAATCGCAATTTTGGAGATGTCTAATTCAATGGATGCAAGTCCCAACCATGGACTGATAAGAGATGTTTTGTTAAATCCTGGTGCTTACCGAGATTTTCTTTTAGCAGCCTATGATTCTGCATGGGAGGATGGTGTGATTACCGAGGATGAATTAAATGAACTAAAATCATTTCAATCAGCTCTAGGTATTTCAGATGAAGAGGCTGCGAAAATAAATGTCGAGGCCGCAATGAAATCTGCTGCGAAGGATGGCGAGATTTCTGAGGATGAAAAATCCATGATATCGAAGGCGGCAAAAAAAGCAGATATGGATGCTGATGAAGCAATCAAAAGTGCAGAAAAGAAGGCAAAGAGTAAATCAAAAAAGTGAAAACTATATTTTTACATCAACTAAGGTTGTCAAACACTTCCGACACTTATATCTACCCTCACTTGGCTTTTTACGAGGGAATTGTACTTCACAATTACCACATTTCCACAACCATTTAGCGGTTTTTTTGCGCAGAAATTCGGTGAATTTAGAGCCTAAATTTCCAGCATGTTTTCCAGGCCATGAATTTTCTAACCTTCTGAAGAACGAGTCATGGTTTCTAAAACCTAATGCATGGATAAATTCATGATGCAAAACAAATGCCGCATATGCACTCCATTCCTGATTCAATAACTCTGGGTGTAATTCAATGATTTCAACATTATCAACACTGAGTTTATCTAAGGTTATACCTCTGTGCCATCTTGTTATACCGTGTCTCTGTGTGGCATTTCTTCTAAGCAAACCAAGTTTGACATTGGTTAGAGGACGCAAATCATAATCTTGCCAGATTTCCATATCACTCATTATTTCAATTACTAGAAATCNCAACTTTTCGAGTAAATCACTTTGAGATTTATTCGGTTTGACCATCTAATTAATTCCACCTATGGTATGCTGGATGTCCTTCTTTTACCGCAACAAAAAGTCCGTTCCCAGTAGCGCAAACCTTGCCATTTGCCGTTAGTACTAAATCGACCATCACCTTATCTCCGTCAACTTCTATAATTTGACTAGTCACGATTAATTTCACTCCCACCGGAGTTGGTCTTTTTAGTACTACTGAATATGAAGCTGTGACTGTACACGGTGGCTCTGATAGATTATTTTTGTCCATTAGACCAACCGCTGCAGTCCAATTTCCATGACAATCCAACAAAGTGCCAATAATTCCTCCATTAATCATACCAGGAAAAGCCTGATGAGAATCTTTCGGCAAATACTCCATCATTAATCCGTTATCGATTCTGTGGCTCTCTATTCTTAGACCATCTTTATTCGCTGGTCCACATCCATAGCAAATCGAATTTGGGGCGTATTCCTGTTGTACACAATTCTCTCCCATAGTTTATCTATAAACAGTATACCTTTGTTACTTGCGTTTAATTTGTCAACAATCGCATCATTCATTGATTAGAAACTCTTGCCCAAAACATGGCCGGTCGGAAAAACGTCAAGAAGACGAAAGTTCGCCTTGCCCATGAACTGCCAAAACGTCGAAAAATTGCTATCCAAGAAGCGCTTGCTGCCCACCAAACAGAAGACCGCCCTGAGTGGGATAGAAGTGCAGATTGGGGCAATATCAAACTGTTTAGAAAGACCATCAAGCCTGGAACGATTAGAACTATTTCATTGCCATTACTTGAGGTAGACTTGGGCGATCCTTGGCCAATTCCTGTAACTGTTCTACATGGTGTAAGACCCGGTCCAACTATCACTATACTGGGGGGAATTCATGGAGATGAATTAACCGGTGCATCGGCTTGCACTCATTTATTATCAAATTCATTTACTGACCCTGGAAAGGGGCTAGACCCAAAACAACTGGCTGGTACAATTCGTATTGTACCAGTTGTTAATTTGCCAGGTTACCGGAGTAAATCTAGATATTTTCCTGATGGCAGAGACTTAAATAGAAACTTTCCAGGAGATTTCAAAGGCTCAACAACAAAGCGAGTTGCTGCCCAGGTTTGGAAATACTTACTTAGCGATAGTGACGCCATTATAGACTTGCACAGTGCTGCCAAGGGAAGGTCTAACATGCCTCAATTAAGAGTAGATTTAGCACATGCAGGGTCTAATATTCTAGCGAAAGCATTTGGCATTGAAATATTGCTAGATTCAAAAGCCCCACGCGGCTCTTTAAGAAAAGCTGCAAACGCCAATGATATACCTTCAATAACATACGAAGGAGGTGGAGCAAATTTGATCGACAATACAACAGTAAAAGTAGCGATTCACGGTGTTTTGAATGTTCTTAAATCGCTTAGGATGATCCCTGGCACTCCTAATAGGCCCAGATTTAGGATGCTTGCTAGTGGTTCAAGATGGCTAAGAGCAGGTGAAGGAGGTTTACTAGATATGTTTGTTACTGCCGGTTCTGTTATGCGAGAGGGAGAGGTTATTGCGACAATTTCAGATCCTGCAACTCCGGGTTTAACCGTTGATATAGTCGCCCCGGAGGATGGTTTGTTAATCGGTTCTGCTACCAACCCGTTCACTGCATCGGGAATGCCTGTTGGCCATTTCTTGCCCGTGTCAAAGCACATTTCACTACTTGAGGAACAAATTGATTCCTCTGGTAAATTCATTGTTTGTGGTTCTGATGAAAAGGCGTCATGGAGAGAAGAAATAGATGTTAGTGAAGTTGCCCTAGAAGGGGAATGGAGTGGCGGTAGCGTTGATAGTGAATGGTCAAACGCTGTATCAAATCAGAAAAATCTTGGTACATTTCAAGAATTTGAGTAATTATTGATTCAAATACTGGTTGACTGCGATTTCAACCTCACTATCAAGCATATTTCTTCTTTGAGATTTCGCCACCTCGAATAAGTGAGAAACTAGTTCATCAGTTACTTGATAGCCATTTTGTTCTAACCACCAGATGATGTTTGAACGCCCAGCCATGTGACCAATCCTAATTACTTGTTTTAAACCGAAATCACCTGCCGGGACTCCAGAATATACTCTGTCTGCTAACCAATCATCGCCTTTTCTCATTGCTTTTATTACTGCAGAAGCGTGAACCCCTGTACCTGTTTCAAACGCATCCTCCCCAAATACTGGGTAGTTTCTAGGCAGTGGCACCTCAATGTATTTATTTGCTGTTCTCATATACTCATCAAGCAGAGTTAGATCGTTGTCAATTACACCCATTAATTTTAGATTAACTAAGGTTTGATCAAGCGGCGCATTTCCAGCCCTTTCTCCAACACCTAATGCGGTTCCGTGAATTACATCTGCGCCTGCTTCAACCGCTGCAATATTGTTAGCAACACCCAAGCCACGGTCTTGATGACCGTGCCAGTTAACCTCTATTTCATTTCTTTTGTATCCACCATCTTTGATTACTTCTTCATCAATGAAATTGAGTAGTTTTTTCACTCCATTTGGTGTTACATGACCACATGTATCACAAACACATAATCTTCTAACACCCAATTCCATAGCCCTTTGATAAATTGCTTTTACATCGTCAGGGTTTGACCTAGTAGTATCTTCTGTGACAAACATCACAGGAACCTCATTTTCAACTGCATAAGAAACTGCTTTTTCCATAGTTGAAATGAGCTTTTCCATTGTCCATCCCTCTGTATATTGACGGATTGGACTTGTTCCAAGAAAAGCCGATGCTTGGATTGATATACCATGGTTTTGTTGCATTTCAACAAGTGGTTCGATGTCAGGCATTAGGGTTCTAACTGCTGCTCCGGGCCTTATCTGAAAATCATTTTCAGTAATATGAGATAACATTGCATTAATGTGTTCTCGGTGAAATGGTCCTGCTCCCGGCAAACCTAGGTCTACTTTCTGTATTCCAAGTTTCTCCATATANNTCAATANTTCTGTCTTTTCATCAATTGTTGGATTTCTAGCACTTGGGCTTTGCAAACCGTCTCTTAGCGTTTCATCATCAAACCAAACGCCATGAGGATGATTGGCTGGATTGCGATTGATTTCATAATCAATCACATTCCAGTCGTAAATCAGTTTACTTGTATCCATCACACCACCCTCAACGCTTCGGTTGTTTCAAGCACAGTCGTTATTCAATTTGAATCCGTCGATATGAGTTCACTCTTCTTCAAGTGTATTTGATTGTTGAGCGGCCTCAAATTCTTCTCTGCTGATAACACCATCTCCATCAGTATCCATGGCATCAAATTGGTCATCCTCAAGTAACTCTGCCGGAAGTCTGGCAGTGAAAATGATTTCATCAACATAACCATCTCTGGATTTATTTCTCAATTCCATAATTCTTGTACCTTTAGATTTCTTCGTCTTGGTATCTTTAGTCTGGCCGGTGACAATTCTAATCATCATACCTTTCCTAGTTAGAATAAACAGATTGTCTCCAAGGTCAGGTATATGTTTTGCTGAAATGATTTCATCATCTGTATCAACATTCATGGTGAATGCACCCTTGGCACCAGGTCTTGTTTTTCTATAACCGTCAGTCTTGAACATTGGTTCATTAGTATCTTTATGCAATTTATGTGAGCCGTCCTCATTCAATATAGGTAGACGTTCGGCAGTACCAAGTCTGCTTCGCTTAGCCATACCATTTTTGGTAACTGTAAGGATGTTTGTTTCTGGATTATTGGTGGCAATCATGGCGACTACATGCCCGCCATCTGCATCTTTTCGATCACCCGTTTTTATTCCGTAAACTCCACCTGAAACTCTTCCTGATGCTCGAATATTTGAGCATGCAAACCTACTAGCAAATCCAGTACTGGAAATCATTACAATATCTGCTTCATCAGTACCTGAACGAACATTGACCAGCGAATCGCCATCTAGTTTGAATCTCAGGGCGTACTTTCCGTTGCGATTAATTCTGACATATTCCTCAAGTTTTGTTTTCTTGATTAGACCTTTTCTAGTTGCGAATAGTAAATAGTGACCTGCTGGATTTTCGAGTAAATCTTTACTCAATGGAAGAATTGAGACTATATTTTCATCCTCTCGCAAACTTTCAAGCAAATTTCGTATGTGTCCACCCCTAGAAAGTCTGCTGCCGAGAGGTGTTTCCCAGGCTTTAAGACCGTATACTCTGCCTTGGTCGGTGAAAATTAATAACCTATCCTTGCTAAAACATGTGATAATCAATTGAGGAGTATCTTCTTCCTTAGTCGTCACACCTTTCAATCCTTTACCGCCTCGGTTTTGCACTCTAAACGCTTCAACTGGCAAATGTCTAATGTAATTATCCTCACTTAATGTAATAGCAATAGCGCGCTCTTCAATCAAATCTTCTCGATCCATAGACAATGGCATAGGGTCGATGTATGATCGTCTTTGATCTCCATGCTTCTCAACCATCTCATTCAATTCGTCTAATAATATCGTCAGCCTTCTAATTCTTGAAGAAATAATATCTTGTAAATCGGCTATTTTATCCTGTAAATCAGTATACTCATTTTGCACCTTTTCTACGTCCAATCTACTGAGTTGGTAGAGTCGACGTTCAGCGATTGCTTTTGCTTGGGGTTCTGAAAAATCAAATGGAGCAATATTAGGGAAATCTTCATCTCCCTTTAGAACACTCTCAAACTGTTCTCGCGATGCACTTCCCTTACCAACTTCAATGACATCATCAATTCTGTCCTGTGCTTTTACGAGTCCTTCTAGAATATGTGCTCTAGCTTGTGCTTTCTCAAGTTCGAAATTGGCTCTTCTTTCAATAACTGATTCTCTATGCTTAACATAAGTATGAAGCATAACTGGAAGGGTCAAAAGCACCGGCCTGCCGTCGAGAATTCCCATCATGTTTGCTGAATAGGATTCCTGTAATCTACTTGATTTGTAAAGTTGGTTTAATACAGCATTAGGATCAGCATTGTTCTTTACCTCGATTACAACCCTTATTCCTTCTTTGGATGATTCATCTCTGATGTCTCTTATTCCAGCCACTATTCCTTTAGTAACCAATTCTGCGATTTGCACCAGCATATCTGCTTTTTTCACTTGATAGGGTATTTCATGAATAATGATTCTCTTCCCTTTTGAATCATCTAACACATCACACTTTGATCGAACGTGGAATCTGCCTTTACCAAAGGAGTACATGTCGTATATACCATCAACTCCGTGGATTCCTGCTCCCGTTGGGAAATCTGGACCTTTTACGTGTTCCATATAATCCTCTATAGAAATTTGAGGCATCCCGTCAGAGTCTGCACCTTCCTTCAAAATTGTATTTACATGCAAATTTACTGCCCCTGCTACTTCAGTTAAATTATGTGGCGGTATTCTTGTAGCCATACCTACGGCAATACCATCGCTACCATTCAAAATTAAATTTGGCAGTCTAGAAGGTAAAACTGTTGGCTCAGTCTCAGAATCATCAAAATTAGTTTGAAAATCTACTGTGTTTTTATCAATATCTTCCAACATGTGTTTGGAAATCTTATCCAATCGACTTTCTGTATAACGCATTGCTGCAGGGGGGTCGCCGTCTATTGAACCAAAGTTACCTTGCCCATCAACTAGCGGATATCTTAACGAAAAGTCTTGGGCCATTCTAACCATCGTATCATATATTGATTGGTCGCCGTGGGGATGATATTTACCCATGACTTCACCAACCGAACGGGCAGACTTACTGAATTTCTTATCTGAGGTATGGCCACCCTCATGCATACCATACAACACTCTCCGGTGAACAGGTTTCAGACCATCTCTGGCATCCGGAAGCGCCCTGCCAATGATCACTGACATTGCATAATTGATGTAAGAAGTCTTAAGCTCTTCGTTTAGAGGTTGATTTAGCATATTTCCTTGGACAGTTGCTTGTCCGTCTTCCTCATTATTATTCTCTTCTTCAGATGTCAAGGTTCGTCACCTCCTTGGCGTGCTTTTCGATAAAGTGTCTTCTATCTGGTACATCTTCACCCATTAAGATTTCAAACATACGGTCTGAATCTTCAGCATCCGCAACGGTTACTTTGAGCATGGTTCTTGTTTCAGGATTCATGGTTGTATTCCACAACTGTTCTGGATTCATCTCACCGAGACCTTTGTATCTCTGGATACCAATTTTAGCATTCGGGTTATCAACTTTCATTTCGTCTATGATTTTGTCTCTTTCTTCATCAGTGAATGCATATTTGCTGTTTCTGCCCTTGGTTATTTGGTATAATGGAGGTTGAGCAATGTAAACATAACCCTCGACTATTGCCCGTTTCATAAACCGCCATAAGAATGTCAGCATTAGTGTCCTAATATGGGCTCCATCGACATCAGCGTCTGTCATTATGATGATTTTTCGATAACGGAGTTTTTCCGGATTGAATGAGCTCTCATCTTCTTCATCATTACCGACACCTGCTCCAAAGGCTCTGATAATTGTTTGAATCTCATTGTTTTGGAATACTTTAGCAATATTTCTTCTTTGACGTTCAACATTCAAAATCTTGCCTCTGAGTGGCAGAATTGCTTGTATTCTGCGATCTCTACCTGTCTTTGCTGAGCCACCTGCAGAGTCGCCTTCTACCAAGTATATCTCACATTCATTGGGGTCTCTAGACTGACAATCTGCCAGTTTACCTGGCAAGCCCCCTCCTTCAAGTACTCCCTTTCTGCGAGTCAAGTCTTTTGCCTTTCTAGCAGCCTCTCGAGCCTTTGATGCAAGTACTGCTTTGTCAACTATCAACTTGGCCATGGTTGGATTTTCTTCAAAATACTCTCCCAATTTTTCGTATACTACAGTTTCAACTATGCTTGAGACCTCACTACTAACCAATTTATCTTTGGTTTGGGAGGAAAATGATGGATCTGGATGTTTTACACTTACAATTGATGCAAGACCTTCCCTGACGTCCTCACCAGATAATGAATCACCTTTGAGTAAATTCTTTTTCTTGGCATAAGAATTGACGCTCTTGGTCAACGCACCTCTAAGTCCAGAAAGATGAGTGCCTCCATCTTTATTTCTAATTATGTTCGTGTAGCAAAGAATGGATTCGCTGAAAGCATCAGACCATTGTAATGCTAAATCAACAGTAACGGTTCCGACTTCAATTTCTCTTTCACCGGTGATTAGAATGACGTCTTTATGCAATGCTTGTCGATGGCTGTTTATTTGTGAGACGAATTCCCTAATTCCACCTTCGTAAAGATGGTTACTTGTGTGAGGCTCTAGTCCGCGGTTATCACTAATTACTATCTCCAATCCTGCATTTAAAAAAGCTGTTTCCTTTAGCCTCGTATCTATTTGATCAAATTCAAACTCCGTGACATTAGTGAAGATTGACATATCTGGCTTGAATGTAATAATAGTACCAGTATCCTCACATTCGCCAACTACATTTAGAGCGGATACTGGCACCCCTTTCTCATACGTCTGTTCGTGGATTTTACCGTCTCGATGTATGGTAACTTTCATCCATTCAGATACTGCATTAACCGCAGAAACACCTACTCCGTGTAACCCACCAGACACCTTGTAGGAACTGTTATCGAACTTGCCGCCAGCATGAAGTTTTGTCATGATAACTTCGGCTGCAGAGACTTGGTATTCTTCATGCATACCAACTGGTATTCCTCGACCATAGTCTCGAACCGAAAGAGTCCCGCCGGGGTTGATATCAACTTCGATCTTGTTGTTATATCCTGCCAGATGTTCATCTACAGAATTGTCCACTACTTCCCAAATACAATGATGCAGGGCAGAACCGTCGTGTGGGTCTCCGATGTACATGCCTGGTCTTTTTCTAACGGCTTCAAGCCCTTCTAGTACTTGAATACTAGATGCGCCATAATCATCACTCATAACATATCACCTCGGGTTTAATATTGAACCAACATATTTGTTCTAAATTAAGGTCAAAATTACTCAATAAAACAGTGACTAAATTGCTCGCTGTAAATCGAAACTTGTCAGTCGCATCCCCTACCATTGACTATCAGTGAAGGGGGTACTTTAAGGTACTGCAAATGGATGGTTTTTTGACCTCAATTGCATACCGAATTTACTTGTTCAATCCGTACTTTTTTGACTAGAATCGCCAACCATATTACCCGTGAGCATTAATAACATATCCAAATTGGGCAGTGCATGGCAGAACCAAAAGTATGTGTCTCACTGGAAGCAATCACAGTCGAAGAAATGATTGATGAAGCAACCAGAGCAAATATCGCTGGCGCCGATTACGTAGAGGTTCGATTCGACAAACTGTATCTTAACAAGCCTCAACCGGTAACAATGGTCAATAATGACGGCGAAGAATATACTAAAATGCCCCCAATAGAAGAATGGGGAGTCAAAGATTTTTCACAAATCGATGTTGGACAATCGATTTCGAAATTAAAGGAAGGCATTACTGTACCTGTGGTATTCAGTATTAGAGCCGTCAGAGAAGGTGGATACTTTGCCGGCAATGAAGAGCAACGCATAGATATTCTAGAGCAAGCAATCAATTCCAATGTTACTTTTGTAGACCTGGAATTGTCGATAGAGGATAAATTAAGANATAAGTTAGTGAAACTTGCAAAGGACNCTGGTTGCAAAATAATCGCATCCATACATGAAACAAAATCCACGCCAAAAGCCGAAGATATCGTCACCGTGGTTGAAGACAACGCATCACAGGGCGATGTTGTCAAATTCTGCTCTGCAGTAATCAATCATCAAGATGCCTTGCAAATTTTTGAAGCAGCCAATTCCTTGGTTGGCAAGGGTTCTAAGCATTCTATTATGGGCTTGGGTAATGGAGGAGATTGGGTTAGAATACATGCCCCAGTGCTTGAACAAGAGATTGTTTATGCAACAATGATGAACAACTTTAGATTATCTGACAAGGGTTTAATCAATGTTAGAGACCTACGCGATGCTTGGGCTCTAATGGAATACTAATCATTAGTGTCATTCTCTAATATTTCCGGGTATTTCTTGCTATCTATTTTTGCCTCTTGCCCATATTCTGGCAGTTCGGCATCAAACTCCAAGGAGGGCACTAATCCTACCTCTGCATAGTCATTAGTTACTTCGAGACCGGCTTTCATATACCTAGCATTCAATATAAACGGGAAAATGACCATGCCAACTATCATCATTAGGAAGATAATTGCAACTGTGTAGTTGGGAAGAATAAACGATCTCTCCGTAGTAATTATCGTTACATCGGCTGCTGTAACAACCCCAGGAGCAGGTGCATCATTATCGTGATTGTTATCCCAAGTATCGATGACTATGTAGAAATCTTGCCATCTTTCTGAACCAAATAAAGGGGTATATGATTCAGGACCATCTAAATTTAATGCAAAATTTATTTGATTTACCGACTCGTATTGATGTGCATCTCTGTAAGATCTCCATCCTGTGAAATCTAGGCTACGCCACTCAGGCGAAATTTCGCTCAGCGCATCAGAGACATCGCTGTAGAAACTTTGCTCAGAATGCGAGGAATAATATAATTCAGTGTACCGTTGGTACTCGGAAGTAGTCATGAGATAGACATCCACGGAATAGTCGTCATTGGTTTCATTTAGTGCTTGAACTGTTATGCATATTGTTGTTCTGTGATNTTCGGATAAGTTTACTCTTAACGCACCTATGCTATCGTTTCCGACAAGCATAGTTGAATGATGATTAGTAGTCAAGGTTTGGAGCCGCGAATCTCTGTCCCATGCCGTGTACATCCATTCTTCCTCTGGGTTTAACTCGGTTTTTTGTCTGGGTTCTCCGGCATACCAATTTTGTTCGTGGTCTCGTCCTTTGTTACCGTTATCGTCGTCATAATAATCAGCAAAACCAAAGTATCCACTGTAATAGTTGTAATGTGGCACTAGGGCTGACCGGCCGACTGTTATGTTCCACGATATAGGTTCAATATCTCCGCTACAAGAGTCTGCAGCAGAGGCATTAGCAACAATCGGGTTACCACTTAGTCCAATCATTGGCAAAGTAAATATCAACACCAGAATGATGACTAATTTCTTACTCATGGCAATCACTAACCGTCTCTAAATTAAATCAGTTCAATATAATAACTATCAAATTCTTCTTCTTAGTGGTCTAATATATCCACTATCCTCACTTCTACGCTCCTCTTTTGACAGTATTGCTGGTGCTGGAGGGGGTGTGTGTTGGTCCATGCCTAATAATCCACCCTGCACTTCTACGTGCTCTACATCTGTGTATGATTCTGCTGCTTGTTTTGCCTCATCTTCAACTTCAGAGGATTCCCTTAACACCAACCAACCTAGAATTAAGGCCACTGCAATCAAGGCGATATAGGTTGCAAGATCAGATCCTGCACTCTTGACCCAACTAGACCAATCCTCTAATTCAAAATCTGACAATGATGGCTGTGGGTCCGGTTTGGGAGTAACTTCCACACTATCGCTGAATTCAACGCAAACGCCGATTCCATCACATGCTTCAATTAGTATTTTGTAGGTCGAAGGTTCGCTCCACAGTGCAGCGATTCGGTAATTTACTGCTGTCTCTTTGGGGGCAATCCAATCGTCTACTAAAATGCCATTTTTGTTAGTATCTTTCTCAGTGTTAATATCCCAACGCACCGTTATTTCGGAGTTAAGTGTAATATCTTTATCGAAAAGCGAACCGTCTTCTACATTCAAATCCCGGTAGACAATTACATTATTATTCATTTCATAATCTGAGATGTTAGCACTAAGGTAAGTCGATTCTCCAGCTGTTATTTCATCTGGAATATCAATCCTGAATATCTCGGGAGGTTCATCAACTATTATTGTAAGGACTTCTTTACTAACATCGCCTGTGCCATATGAATCTCTTACAGTTAATGTTACTGTATAGGTTCCTGGGTTTTCAAAAAAGTGCCATGGTGAAGCTTCTTTGGATAACGGGGTTGCATCGCCAAAATCCCACGTATATTCCACAATACCATTCCAATTTGAATTGTTGTCATCAATTACTGGAGAATATTTACCTTCATATCTTCGATCGCCATCTCTTGTCCCTTCAGAATCAAAATATAACATGTAACCAGGTGCGGTAAAAGTGTTCTCTGTTGAATCAAATGTATGTGACCATGAATCAGGGATAAAACCTGGTGGCCTTGGAGTATTGCGATCCATTTGTTGCCCATCAACATATCCATCTAAAACCCTCACACTAATTATCGGCAGTGGATTTTGTACCCTAACTGTAATGGTTTTAGTTAGGCTCTTTGCACCATAGTCATCAATNACGTACAATGAAACTTCATGGATGCCCGGCTCAGTAAAGGTATAGGTTGATAGCGCACTGTCCCTATATTCTCCATCGCCAAAAGACCAGTTGTAAGATAAGCCTGAGGAATCACCAGTGTTGGAGTCTATATCGTATGAAGAGATTCCATCAAAGGTATAAGGAACATCAACAAAACCATCCTCTGCTCTAAAGTCAATGGCGACATTCTCTCCTTGTGTAGTTGTTCTAACTGTAAAATCAGCGACAGGGACTTGATTGAGAACATTTACAAATAATTGAGCTGTTGATTCACTACCATCGTCATCAGTTACTTTTAGGGTTACAGATTTTACACCGGGAGTATCCCATGAAGGTGTAGGATATGGTAAGTTTGAGGATGTTTGGAAAAATTCATCGCTTTGTTTTGTTATTCCTCCATTAAGATTTGCCCCCTCCGCAAAATTCCATTCGTAGTTAATGATAGCCCCATCATCATCAGCAAAAACATCGGGCATGGTTACTGATGTGTAGGTGTAAGTAGTCAAATTTTCAGCAAATATCTGGTATGGCACCCTGTTGTTGACATAGACAGTTATGCTTTTGCTACCAGTGTTGATTCCATCGAACACAGATATTGTGAGGTTGTATGCTTCAACTTCACTATCAATTGCTCCCCACTGGTGTTGACCAAGATAAATGCCTTCACCATTATCAAAAGTTCCATCCCCCCAATCCCATTGGAATGTTAGGTTTTGAACTGGAACATTATCGATCGTTCTTGAGGCTGAAAACTGAATCATTTGATTGGTCAATATGCTTATGTTATCAGTAATTACTAAGTTATTTACTGTAATTACTGGCTGTGGAACTGAATCATCATTGACAGTGATTAGAATCACACCGGTCTCAGACCATGTATTACCTTGATCCATTATCCTGAGTGTGACATTATATGAGCCAGTGTTTTGGAATGATCTTGTTGGAGATTTCAAATTAGACGTCAAACCATCATCAAAATCCCATGCGTAGGCAATTGGTTGGTCGAGGTAAGGTAGAGTATTATTGTCTAATGACAATCCCCAAGCATCAAATCCGCCGCCGATAAATTGGATATTTTCCCACGTTTGACTTGCATTATTTGACACTGAACCATTTGCAACCGGCCTCATGTTTGCCAAATCCCATGGTTGTGTTTCAACGCTATCTACCAAACCACCAATCATGTTAAACATGTCAAATTCGACGGTATAATTACCGTCATATGGGGCAGTGAACCAAATATTGCTGCTAGAGTTAGCACCCCCACCAGCAGAAATTCTTTGGGTAATTTCATCTATAACTTCTCCTTGCGGGTTTACTATTTTAGTTTCAATGTCCAAATCTTCGAAAAATGCATTGGAAAACACGTCAAAATTAACCTGAACTGTATCATCATCACCGTCACCATCACGGTCAGTCAATTCCGTTTTATTGATTGTTATTGATGCAGGATCGGTAATTCTTGCTGCTTCAATATCAACAGTTCCTTGCGGATATGACGGACCACAAGAGGTGCGGTCACAATCTGCTATTGTACTACCGTACCAAGTAATTACCCAAACTTCATCAGTAACGTTCCCAAATCCTGAAATTAGTCCTGTTGCTACATTATTTTGGAAGTCAAGGTCAGTTACTGAAAGTAGACCATCAATCATTGATTTACTCACAATTACCCCATCGAACTGACTAACATCTGCCGTCAATCTAATAGTCAATGGAGCAGGAGAAGACGAACCTGGAGTGAATTTGAATGCTCTAAAACCCCATCCCTCTACTGCATGGCCTCTCGACTCGAATGGTGTACTCCAGTCGCTGTTAATTTCTGTCGGTTGTGCACGGCAGAAAGAAGCCGCGGAACATGTTGGTGTTAGCTCGAGGTTTGAAAAACCATAAATTCCTTGTTCCGAATCTAGAAAGGCTGCTACTGAAAAGTTGGCAAATATTTCACTCATTGTTCTGCCCAGCATACCCGGTTGGCCTGATGGAGGGGAGAGGGCTAGGTTTTGCACTGAAACGCCCCCAGTTGCTGAATCTTGAACTAATTGTCGAACTGCTGGCCCGCCACCTAGATGGTCAGCTAGGTACATGGTGAAAATGAAGCCTGCACCATAATCAGCGATCCTATCACCCTCCCACCACCTAATCGACAATTCAGGAGATTCTGTCCATTGATTCAAATGGCTCACTAGAGTTGAATCTGAACCAAAACATAAGTAAATTGCAACATCTGCATTTCCTTCATCGAGCCACAAGTTTTCGTAAGGGTCTTGGGCGTTGTGAAGTAAATGTTGCAATTCATGCGCTATGATTGACTTGCTCCACGATAGTGTAATATCTGCATAATCTATGTAGACTGTTTCCCTTGAACTTGCAAACCATGGAGCAAAATAACCACCGGTATCATATGGGCCATCGATATCATAAATTACAATCTGAACCTGGCAATTATTATCAATATCTGGGGCTGCTATTCCCCTACCATCTTGGTAATCTTTGCCATAATATGTGGTCAATGTTGGATAAATTGTTGAATCCCAAGATGATGCTAAATTGTTTAACACAGTCGAAGACAATGTCCTGCCGTTTTGCACAATAAATGCCACTGTATTAGTGGTTTTTGCGACATAGGCGTCAACTGTTCCGCTTTTCGTTCCTATCGTTAGAGAATCGCCCACAAGATGAGGATTACAGGCCCTTCCACTCGCTCTTCCATGGGTCACTGGCTCATACCTTATGTCATCAACACCCGGCCTTCCAGCATCAACCCATACCTGCTTCATGTAACTAGAGGCAGAAACTACAGGAGTTTGCTCGTCGATGAATAGATACTGACGGCCACTATTTACCTCAAAATTCGCCAAATCGGCGATGATTACCGTTTCTGCTTCATTTGCTCCTGCGACAGGTGTAGAATCTGATTCTGCAGAGACTGATGAGGAGAATATCGGAACTGTTAATGCAACTAGCATTAGTGTGATTAAGAAGCATGATTTTGTAGAGCGTTTTTCCGACATAATTCAAATCCCACTAAACGCGTTATTGCATTCAATTTGAGCAGTAAAAAAGAAGTATTTAAGTGTCAGTCTGTTAGGATTCTTTAATGCTCATTATCGAACAGGATGGCGAAGGACGTTCAGTGGTTGCTTTTGTGTTGATTTCCATCTTATTAATTACCTTTTTAGGATCGTCTAGTTCTGCCAACTCTGATTTCGGATATCAAGGCTCCGAACCTTGCTTATCAATAGACAAATTATCATTTAATTCGACTGCCGCAAATGCTTCAGTAACCTGGCAAACGGATTTAGGGCCTAGGCTTCCGGGTTCAAACTCGTCTGCTGAACTTAGACGTTCGATCATTGAAAACCTGTCCGAATTTACCTTTGAAGAATCAAGCCACTATAGAGAAAATTTCACTCTTACAAACCTTGTGGGGACCTACAGTCCAGAAAATTCCAGCGGCCAAAATGTAGTTTTTGTCGCACACTATGACACTAGGCACATTGCAGAGAGAGATGACAATGAATCTAAAAGAAACCAACCTATTGACGGGGCAAACGATGGCGCTAGTGGCGTAGCAGTACTTATTGAACTTGGAAATATCATTCCTAATCTTGAGCTTAAGCATGATGTCACTCTGTTCTTTACTGACGCAGAAGATCAGGGAATAACAGGTGGTTTCCATCCATTGACGTGGTCATATGGNGCATATGCGTGGGTGGAAAATTTGACTGATGATTACAAACATAACATATCGGCATATATTGTAATTGATATGATTGGCGATGCTTATCTAGATTTTACCAAGGTGAAGGACACCTCAAACGAACTCTGGGATACCATAACCCCGATTGCTGCAGCCCTTGGAATGATGGAATCAGAACTTGACTGCGAGAGTATCTATGGCAATCCGATATACAATCNAAACCAAACAAGGGGCGTAATTGATGACCATGTTCCTGCTAATAATGCGGGCATTCCGGCGATTAATTTGATTGACATAAACTATGGTCCAAATGCTAGTCAGTTTGGCGGTTATTGGCACACCCATAACGATACAGCTGACAAAGTTAGTGCTGAATCACTAGGATATATTGGATCTTTACTAGAGCTCGGATTGATTACCTCCGCATGGACTTTAGTTCCAATTGAACTAACTGAATCAAATAACGATTTAACTCAGGAAGAGAATGTTTTGCAAACAAGTGATGAAACAGATAATGATATTGAGAAAAACCGAATANTAGGCTATATATCGATAATTATTGTTTCAATTATCCTATTGTTAATTCTGATGGCAGACATTAGTCTTAAACTGTAATAACTGGCGCGGACACCAAGGGGAAGGGGTATTATCCGCGCACCACAAGGATTGATTGACTCGGGGGTTTAGTCATGTCAGAGAAAAGTTTTGATGAACGAAGGGCCGCCCTCAGGGAGCGGGTTCAAAATCAACTCGAAAATAGTGAGCAAACATCTCTAGACAATCAACCAGATTCAAATCATTTCGAGGAGACTCAAGAAATAGTAGTTAAACCAATGATAGACCTTGAATATGACGACAAAGAAAGGTTAAGGATGATCGTTGCGATATTAGTTCTAATTGGAAGCATATTAGGTGTTGTAAGTGGAGGAATTTTACTTCAAGGCAACCCTGATGACTTACTTAATTCAACAATCTTTAGGGAGGCTGAGGCCGTTGATATAACCGGCCAAGTTCTTACCGTTGATGGTGTTACATTAGAGAATGCGACAATTGAACTGTATGAAGAAGATAGTGTGATATATATCCAATCAAAAACCTCTGATGAAAATGGATATTTTCANTTTTACAATGTCAAACCAGAAATAATGAAGATACGAGTAGTTATTTCTGATTATCAAAGTGTTGAGAGAACCCTAAGAGCAGAAAACGGTTTGATTGCCCCATTTACTATGAAAGAGGGTAATTCATCAAGCCTTATCCAAGAAAATACCGTTGGCAGTGAAGGTGGTTGGTCTTTAGAAGCAGCGGTTGCACTGTCAACATTTCTTGGAGTTTTAACAATAATCACTGGTTTTGTTGGTATTCAAGCGTCTGTTGAAATTAGACGAGGAAAAAAATACCGTAGAACACAATATTTAGCTGGAATTAGCCTTTTCAGCAGAGGGATGATTTGGATTGGTCCAATTCTAATTCTTGCNGGCATGGCACTCAACATTGTTGTTAAAGACCAATATGATGACTACATTGAGGATTAACCATGTATCTTATCTCAGTTGAGGGGGGAGATGGTTCTGGCAAAGGCGAAGCAGCTAGAATAATTAGCGAATTATTAACCAGTTTCCCATTCCCAAAAATACACTCGACTCATGAGCCTAGAAGGCATAGTGAATTAGGTAAACTAGCACTTGAATCCGTCATGAAAGGTGATAAGACGCCATTAGAAGAAGCTGGTCTGTTTGCTGCTGACAGGCTGGATCATTCACACACAATTATCAAACCGCTACTAGACAAAGGTCAAGTGGTGATTTCCGATAGAAATATTCACTCATCGATTATCTATCAAGGAATCATAGGCGATTTAGGAATCGAGGATGTTGTCAAGATGAATTCTGCGGCAATGATTCCAGATTTGGTCATATGGATAGATTGTGACCCTGTAAAAGCCATGAAAAGAATACGTTCTGGAACCCTAAGAATGACTAGTAACAAACAGGAATATTTTGAAACAACAGAAATACAGAAGAAAATAAGAAAGGGTTTCAGCGAACTGCTATCAGGAAAGATTAGTGTACCTGAGCCATTTGACAAATGTGAGGTTGTTGGCCCAATNCTAAATGAATCTGGTTTAGACGATTTGAAGAAAAAATTGACAGATACACTTAGAACATTTTTCAACAAAAAACCCGACCCATTAAATGTCGATGCTGACAAAGTAGATAGATACCTACTAAGCAGGCTGATTAGTAATCTTGAAACACAAACCCGTCTCCCTGGTGCACCATTGAACATGAGTGCAGTACATGAAGGATGGTTAAGTGGCAGGAGCCCTGCAGAATGGATGAAATTTGTTGAAGTAAACTGGCCAAAAGAATCGGCAAAACAATTCGATGTTCCAAGCAATCCTTTTTCATTTTCTTCATGGTCTATTATCGGAACCCTATCTTTGATAGGAGGGTCAACTGAAGTACCTAAACTACACAAATTATTAGGTCCTCACAGGATGATGACAAAACGTCATACACAACGGCTTGTTAAGTGGTTGGAAGAGGAAAAATGGATAAATAAACAATTTAATCATATCCCATTCTCCGACGCTAAAGTTTTCAAATTAAAGCAAGATCGATTAGGTTTTGGAAGATTATCTTTGGCTTTATGGCCACTAAGGGGGGCAATATCATCTTGGAGAAGGGCAAACCCAGATGATGAATGGGCAGATGCATTAGAGGATATCCTTGCTAACTCAAAATTGCCTTCTTATCAAATAAAAAAGTCACTTAATGACATTTTTGAGAGATTAGATATTTTGACAAGCGGGCATAATGAATGTCCGCCACCAACATCAAAGGAAGAATTGATAATTTGGTGGAAAACCCCGCCGCCATGATTACTCTTCTTCGACAAGACGAAATTTCATTCCACCCGGGAGTGATACTTGTGCGGCTGACTTAAAAAATTTAGAGCGAGCTGAATAAGAGGCACTAATCAAGACACCAAGTCCAATGCCAAATCCGATTCCGGTTACTGGCCTNGTGATGTTATTAGACTCATATGAAGTCAGCAATTGAGTGAATCCGTCAATAATCAACGGCAAACACAGCGCTAATCCACAAAATAACCAGATGAGTGTTCTTCTATTTTTTTGATAGGTATCTTCTAGCCACTTATCAGGTAACAATGATAGACATGTATCTTTAATTGTCCATCTATTATACCCCTTTCTTGAAAACCAAAAACCGCCTACTGCAAGACCAAAAAATATGCCGACATCTCTAGTACAAACTGGCATTTGATTTTCGTTTATCTTAATTGAACGTTCGGGTTTGTTATGACAGTTCAAATCTCCAAATGCATAAATAAATGCCGAGTAGAAATTCAACTCAGTCCAAGCAAATGTTTCATTTGAATTTGTGTTATCGTTTCCTGCAGACCAAAATCCGTCGTCAGTAGCAAAGTCGAAGGCATTTGCTCGTCCGTTTGTTATTTCAGGTATTTCACCGGTTTGAACAACCATCGGGGCGATAAAGAATGACAGAAAAAAGAACGTTGANATAAAGAGTACCCAGTTTCCTACCTTNTTTTCACGGGTTCTCGAGGCGAGGCCGTTCTTGTTCACAGCCCANNGTATAATTCGGGGTATAAAAAATTTTGATGACAAAGTGTTCATCTATCTCTGCTGGTTCGATTAATTGATGGAAGAAGTCGAAGGTGAGCCAGTCGGACTTGGCATGGGCTTTCAAGCAGGTGGGCTAATTGGCCTGTACCTCGGCTTTTCACTGGCAACAATATCTGTTTTGACAGACGCGGAAAATATACAGAGAACTGTATCCTTAATGTGTGTTCCGCCATTTCTATTTTCACTACTTCTTGGGCCATTTTTAGCGAGACGTCGCAAACCGATTATCTTAACCAAAGAACCATTAATAGAAGCAAGGGAAAAATTGTCTAAATTCAATGAAGGTCAAGGAAATTGGCGGGTTTTAAGTCACGTATCTAGTGATGGAGTCAACTTAAGAATAGACATGCATAACCTCGAAAATATCGAGGGAGTTGTTGATACGGCACTAGAATTAGCAGAAAAAACAACCGTCAAATTTATTGTCGGAAGAGGAAATGTAAAAAGTTCATCGCCAAAACTGCGAAACAGGGTTCTCAAAAGAGTTGAAGGGAGTGTTGGCGTTCTGCGACGAACGCGTAAGGCAAAGTCTATAGAAGTTAATCCTGTGATGTCTAATGAGTATAACAAATACCAAAATAAATTGAATCGTATTCTCCTGATATTGCTGCCTATAGTATCATTTTTTGCTTGGTTAGAAATGAGAAATTAACAATCAAGCAGGAACAGAAGTTATGAAACAGTGAATTTTAGCGTTACTATGCGAGAAGTCACTTTGTTTTGGAAAAGAAACCGGATCAAAGATTTAGACATTGGAGAACTTACCAATATTTTCAATCAAGCAGAATTCATATCATATGTCAAAAGAGTGCCAAAGGATATCAGAATAATATTGAAGGTAAATTTCTGTGCAGGTAAATCGCCGAAAGACATAANCGATTTGCATTATATTGAGTTGCTTGATGTCATTCTTGAGCCCAGGGATAATTCTGATAGTTACCTGATATTGGTTAAATTAAACCACTCTGTCTCAAACCTTAACGCTAGAACTAATGGTACAAGCACAGTTCCAGGAAGTAGACTGGACGGAGAAGGTTTAACTTATATTATCCAGGGTCCACCAATTAAATTAAGATTGGTCTCAACCTTAACTAGGCTTATTGCTCAACCGGATAGAGTAAGCGCAAGAAGCCTTGATTTTGACTCAACATTGAATCACTCTGCACTTTCGATTAAGCAACTAAAGTTAGCAAAATTTGCCTACGACAGAGGATTCTTTGACATTCCAAAGCGAACAAGAATATCTGATTTAGCTAGTGAAATTGGACTTGCTAGAGCCACCATTTCGGAGCATCTAGCGCGTATAGAATCTATATTAATGGACGACATGTTTTCGTCTTATGATAATTCATATACCGATCCGAAATTATTNAAATCACTCATCGAAACAATAACAATGGAAGTTGAGAATAGCGAAATNAATCAAGTTAATAGCATGATTAACCTATTGTCCGATATAAAGAACTCGATTGCCGCACAAATTGTTGAACTCAAAAATGATGATTTCGAACAAAAAACCGATGATGAATTGATAGAATTAGCGGTTAAAGAATACGAAGAAAATCTCAGTTTTATTGATGACATTGTGGAAGAAAAATTCAAGTTTTCATCAANTTAATGCCATCATTTACAAGTTACGAAGTTATAGAGATAATATGACCCGGGCAGCGGACTTACTTGACCGCTTGTCCAAAGAGGGAATCTTAGTTCCAAAACAAGTTAAAAATGCTATGCTTAACGTCGATTTAGAGGACTTTACCGACTATGATGTCGCACCATTCTATGCGGACCGACCCGTCCCCTATATTGAATCAAACTCTGGCAACATCAAAACGATTTCAGCACCGCATATGATAATTACACTTCTACACCACATGGAACTTGCTGCTGGGCAAGAAATAATCGTTATAGGCTGTAAAGGAGGATATTTATCAGCATTAATCGCAACAATAGTAGGTGAAAATGGGAGGGTGAATGTACTAGACCCTTCGACAGAAGTTATCAATCATGCAAGAGAAAGGCTCACTCATTGGCCAACTATAGACACAAGGGCTGTAGAAACATTAGATGTTGCTCCAGTTGCCTTTCCCGGTGAGTTCAATCGAGTAATTATGACAGGCCAGATTGAAGCAATACCGAAATGGATAAAATCAAGGGTTAGTGATGGCGGGTTTGTAATTGCTCCACTAGGAAGCATGGATTCACAAAATTTGATGAAAATTGAATTCCAAGACAATTTAGAACTTGAAACTAATTTAGGTAATGTATGCTTTGGCCCAATAGACTTAGACTCTAGTGAAAGTAGTCACCTTAATCCAAAAGAACTTGCAGATTTAATTGAATTGTCGATTGAAACTTGTGAAGAATTGGAAATTATTGATTATGAAGAACTTCATAGCCTTCAAGACTTAGTTGCTAAATTAAACAACTTACCAGATGACACTCCACCTATTGGCGAAGGAGGGCTAACAATTTCCGAACATCCAATGGTAAAATTATTGTGGCATTATTCGCCATCTTTCTTACGCTTATGGCCTATCATTCAAGTTATGTTGCATCCAATGATTTCAAACTTTAATCTGAACACATGGAATCAATTTAATGATGATGAAAATATTGACTGGTGAATAACTTGTCTACTCGATTTTCCAGCACTACAAATTTGAATAGCAAAGATGATCGTAAAAAACGAAGAGCCGTTAGAGAACTTTTCGAATTGGATGATGAAAATAATCTATCTTCATTCATACCGCTATTGGATGATAAAGATTCATGGTACAGATCAAAAGCCCTTGAAGCGTTTAGAATGTGGTCAATTAGGTTGGATTCATCGCATCTAGAACCACTAATAAATCACAACAATTTAGATTACAACAGAGCAGCTGCTAACTTACTGGAACGGTTTGAATCAGGTAACATAAAAGTTGTAAAACAGTTATNTGAAAAGGATGATTTGATTTGCCAGACCAAATCTGCAAAGTTCATCTTAGAATCTGATGATCAACAAGACTTCTTTGAGGAGTTATTATCAAGCAAACATGTAAAATTAAAGTTAATTGCGTTGAATAGCAAATATTCTAGCAAAGAGATACTGATTGAATCATTAGATGATGATTCGATTAGCATAGTTAACCTTAGCCTCAGCAAACTTATTGATTCAGGATACAAAATTGATGATAATAAATTAGTTGACCTTATGAGTAAGGGTGTAGATTTTTCAAGTTTAGCACCTTACTTACTGAAACACAGTCCTAGAAGAATGATTCAATATATAGACGATTTAACCAGCACCGAATTAAGACTAATCGTCAAAATTTTAAGACTACACTGTGAAACCTTAGATGATGAAATTATCCAGATGGTTATTGATAACAAATCCTATGTNATTTTGGGCAGATGGCTACAAGGTAAGAAAGGCAATAAAATAGATGAATTACGCTGGCAAATTATCGCTAATGAACAAGTTGATGAAATTGAAAGATGCCGCCTTCTTGAAAGATTATTTTCTAGATGTGGAGAAGAAAAAATAAGGTCAATGGCCAAAACTGTTTCAGAAAATACAACCAGCGATCTAATAGCAGTAACAGCGCATAACCTTTCAACCGCCAATGACGAGGTAAAGTTATGAGAAACAACTCTGGTGTCAGGTTTGCCATCGATGCAACCGATGGTGCAACAAGATACTTGCGTGTGAGAATTACAGTTTCCCCACCATTTAAAGGTAAAAAATTAACGTTAAAATTCCCAAGATGGGTTCCTGGTTCTTATTTTATTAGAGAACCTATGCAATATCTGACTGAGATTTCATGCCATCAGAATGGTGAACTTGTCAATTTTACGCGCCGAGCGGTTGATTCTGTTGATGTGAAAATCAACGACCTATCGAGTGATGTAATAATCAATTACAAGATACTTGGTATTGAATTATCAGTTCGCTCTACCCATATAGACAAATCTCACCTACACATGATGCCTCCGTTTACATTCCTATTACCAACTTCAGGAATTGATAAATCACGTATGGATATGACTCACCATATTGATCTTTATTGTCCTAGCCAATGGACTCCAGCGACACAACTAAAACTTGAAAGTAAAGAGTTACAATCTGTTTCATTAATTGGAAAGAAAGCGAATATGTTCACCTTTTCAGCACCAAATAGAGATCAGTTACTTGACGGAATAATCGAAGTAAATGGTAATAAAAATATCAATTTCAAGGTCGATGGGAGAAACCATGTGCTAAAGTTATGGGATAGTGGTAATTTTCAACCCGAACCAAAAATGGTTGATCGTTTTATACGAGATATGAAAAAAATCATAAAAGAATACCATGCACTCTTCGGAATCCCGCAGTGGGGTGAATATGTTACGGTTTTACACCTAACCGAAAAATCAAGAGGTGGATTAGAACATCTAAATTCGCAGACCTCAATGTTGCCGAGAGTTTGCCTAATAGATGGTTTTGCAGATGAATATCGAGACCTAATCAGCCTATTCAGTCATGAATATTTGCACCAATGGAATGTTAAGAGACTTCGGCCAAAGAATTTCATCCATTATGACTTACAACAAGAAATTCACACCGACTTACTATGGTGGTTTGAAGGCTGTACCTCTTGGTTAGGTGATATGTTATGTGTACGTTCAGGGGCGTGGTCGGAGAAAGATTGGCGCAAAGATATGGAAAGAAAGCTTGCCAGACACACAATAAGAAATGGTTCCGACCATGAATCACTTGCAGAATCAAGTCACGATGCTTGGATACACCTCTATAGAAGCCACAGCTTCTCTAGAGAAATACAAATTTCATATTATCTTGAAGGTGAGCTAGCAATATTTTGTATCGATTCTGAATTAAGAAAAAGGTCAAAAGGTGAACATGGAATCTGCGACCTTATGGTAAGGTTATGTGAGAAATATGCCCTGGGATACCCTAATTCAATCCAAACCGGCGTTGACTACAAAGACATTAGAAAAGAGTTAGTAAATATGGCCGGAGGAAGAAATTTAGGCAAATATCTTGATCAGTTAGTATTTGAAAAGTCTTCACCAGATGTCGCAAAGGCCTTGGAATACTATGGCCTTAGCCTAAAGAGTAAAACCACTGAGGATGATCAAATATCATCATCTTGGTTAGGCCTCAATTTATCGTCCAAAGATGGTAAAGTATCGGTTGTCAGTCACCAAACAGACTCGCCTCTACGTGTATTAATTATGCCAGGAGATGAACTAATTTCAATAAATCGATTAAGGATTAACAACATTAAATCATTGAAAGCAATATTGGCAAAATTAGATCCGTCGAATGTTGAGATATGTTACAGCCATGAAGGTGTGATTCATTTTGACAAGATTGACTTACGTATTGAACCAGATCTGAAAAATAAGTTGCATGGTAAAGGCAACGCGAAGTGGCGTGATTACATTGCCAGTAGAACTATTTGAGCTCATCAAGACTAACAAAAATTGGGGGAAGATCAAAAATAGTTGTATGTTTCGTGGTTTTTGGTGGAAACAAATCATCGGATTCACACATATCGATTACCATTGACTTGGTAATAGATTCACGAACACTACTTGGCCATAACTCGAGAATTATCTCTTCTGATGAAAGATAATTAAGACATATTGCTGGTATTTTTGATAATCCCAATTCTTTAGCAACAGAGAATCTATGGTGTCCATCCAATAATGAACCTGTTAGGCTATCTACAAGAATTGGTTTAGTAAATCCGCCCCAACGTTTTGTCATATCAAGCAACTTATCTCTAGCCTTGATTTTGATTTCTTCGTGTGGCTTTAGCCATTCGACATCCACCATGACAACATCATCTTCCGTCCACATAAAACTGGGAACAGTATTTCAAGGATAATACTTTGGGAATTACCATAGGGATTGGAGATTAGATTGGTAAGATATATTTTAGGCAATGAATCCGATGTTCAAGGTTATCCTTTGACTGATGAAATGGCCAAATTTGTCGATAATTTACCAACCGAATTAATAGAAGTGCTTAACAAAATTTCCCATAATGGCGGAGGTGTTTGGATTGTTGGTGGAGCAGTTAGAGACTCCTCAATGGGAGCTATTTCTTCTGACATAGACTTAGCAACTGATTTAATCCCTGAAAAATTACTAGCACTTTTCCCTGATGCAATAGAAACCGGAGTTTCTTTTGGCACAATAACCATCAAATCCGGTAATTTTCTCTTCCAAACCACCACATTGAGAACTGATGGCGAATATGTTGATTCTCGAAGACCTCACAAAGTCAAATGGAGCACATCATTATTCGAAGACCTAAGAAGGCGAGATTTTACTATTAATTCTATGGCCATTGACGTTGCAAGAAGAACATATTATGATCCGCACAATGGTCTCAAAGATCTCAGGAATAAGACTATTCGCTGTGTAGGTAATCCACAGAAGAGAATCAGTGAGGATGCATTAAGGATACTTAGAGCGTATCGATTTTTAGGACAAATTGATAGTTATGGCTGGAAGTTAGAGGAAACCTTGAGTAATGTCATTGTAAATAATTCATACCTGCTTGTAGAATTATCGAGCGAGCGAATTTGGCAAGAACTAGGCAAAATTCTTGCATTCAAGAAAGCAGGTAATATTTTACTTGAAATGATGGCACATGGAATCTTAGAAATTATTTTACAATGGCCGCCATTTGAATCATCAAAACTAGCAGCAGCTCTCGAAATGCCTAACGATTTTGATGTTATCTCGATGTTTGTATTACTTAATCATCATCTTGGATTTGATGGAATTAAGAATCTTTGTAAATCATTAAAATTATCTAAACGTGACACAAAAGACATCTTATCTACTTACAAATCATCACTAATCATTCCCGCAACAAATGAACGTTATCTCCGCCTATATCGGCACATAATTGGAACCAGGTATAGACAAATTTTGTTATTAAGTAAGACAATTTGTCAATATGAATTAAATAGTAATTTTAACGATATTACTCCTGTTTATTTCGATAAATTACTCTCATTATTAGTTGATTTGCCACAGAACAAATTCGATTATCAATTAATTGATGGCTATTGGCTAATGAAGGCAACTAACATAGAACAAGGACAAAAATTGGGGCGACTAAAGGAATGGTTATATCGTATACAGATCGAAAATAATCTTACTAAAACCTCAGAGATCAATCTACATTTAGCCAAGATTCAGTGGCAAAACACTGATTATGAACTATGGCCCAGAATGGTTTTGCAATAAAAGCACCATATTCAATAATGATGAATTCTACGCAGCAGCATGTTCAGTGGGAGAATCTCTAATGCAGTTGCAAACCAAATTGAGGAAAAATTATCACAGAACAATGATTTAAATTCACTAACCAATTCTGAATTATCAAATTTAGCAATAGAATTTGTTGGCGATGCACCCCCATCTCACATCGAAAGAAAAACTGTGATAGAGATACTATCACAACAACCTGAAATTAATTCTTGGAGAGAGCAATTAAAACAAAAAGCTGTAGGTTTAGCAAAAAATAAGATTAGCAATGTTGATCCCAGAATGGCGAACATGATTAAACAACAATTTGGTCAATGGTTGCAAAACTCTGGATTAACTACAGTGGAAATAACTACCAAAATAGATACTAACTCAGATGGGATGATTAGCCGAGATGAACTAAATAGTTTCATTCAAAACTTATCCGGCACTCAACCTCCCGAATGGGTATCAGAAGCCCTAATTTCGATATTAGACAAAGACCAGAACGGCGTAATTGAGGTGCAAGAATTGTGGAATTACCTCGGAGCAATAGGATTCGATGTCCCTGAGATTAAAGAACCATTAACCGAAGAACCAATTATTGAAAATATGTCAGAGAACATTGATCAAGCAGATATATCTGAACAAACTAATAATACCGATGATTTAGAAATTAATGTTGATGAAGAACTCGAACAAATTGAAAATATTGAATCGACTGATGAAACAGATTTTTCACTACCGCAAACTGAAGAACTCGAAGCAGACCAAATCACAATTGACAATCTCGAGTCTGAACCTGTACCAAGCGTCACCACCTCTATAGAAATAGGTATTGAAAGGCTGCACTCGACAAGACTTTACCGCGAATCAGTTAGTGTAATAGAATCTACAGAATCTGGAAATTGTACACTAATGATTGAAAGAGTTGAGAGAACTTTAATGGTCATGGATAGTTATAGAGGTGGAATGACTGTTGTTGGACTCTTAGATAATGGACCTTATACTGTTGCAGTCTTGTTTGAACCGGAATACAATGAGCAAATCGTGTCATTAGAGGGCAAGAAAATATCATTCATAGGCACACTTTACGATTGGTCGAGTGGCCTTAGACAAGCGAAATTAAAAGGCTCGAAACTAACATTATAATTACTTCAAAGACCTTGCTATAACTATCCTTTGAACTTCTTGAGTACCTTCATATATCTGAGTAATCTTTGCATCTCTAAAGAATCTCTCGACTGGGAATTCTTTAGTGAATCCGTATCCACCTAAAACTTGAATTGCTTTTTCAGAAACCCACATTGCGGTATCTCCGGCATACAATTTTGCCATACTCGCTTCTTGGGTGTGTCTAGGACCGTTATTTTCGTAATGTTCCTGCTTTGACCAAGATGCTCGGTAGACAAGTTGTCTTGCCGCCTGTATTCTTGTTGCCATATCCGCTAGATATGTCATAATCATTTGGTGATGAGCGATCGGCTTGCCGAATGCTTCCCTTTCATGAGAGTAGTTTAACGCCGCTTCATATGCCCCTTGCGCGATACCAAGTGCTTGGGCAGCGATGCCTATTCGACTATTATCCAATGCGTTCATCGCAATTGGAAAACCATTACCTACACCTTTCAGAACATTCTCTACGGGAACTTTACAATTATTCAATATCAGAGTGCAAGTGTCTGATGAGCGTATTCCAAGTTTGTCTTCTTTCTTGCCGACAGAAAACCCTTCATATGAAGATTCAACAATGAACGCGGTTGTTCCACCATGTTTCTTAACTCCATAATCAGGATGGTCAACATCTTTCGCAAATAAAACAATGATTTCTGCTTGGGCACCATTGGTCACCCACATCTTCTCTCCGTTGAGTAAAAAGTGCTTGCCGTCGTCTGATAATTTCGCTTTACAAATCATAGCAGCTGCGTCAGTACCCGCACCTGCTTCAGAAAGTGAGTAAGCACCTACTTCACCTGCTGCGAGTCTAGGAAGATAGTTTTGTTTCTGCTCTTGATTACCATGAAGAGCAATTGTCTTTGCGCACAACCCGACATGAACGCAGAACATTACACCAAATGATGGGTCAACTCTTGAAAGCTCTTCGACAATAATCGATTCTGATATGTCATCAACTGGAGAACCTCCATATTCTTCTGGTATTGCGACTCCTTGTAAGCCGTATTCGAGAAATTGTTGCCACTCATCTTTTGGCGGTATTTGATTTGCATCCCTATGCTCAACAGTAGCAGATAATACCGTCTCAGCAAAGTCCCTAACAAGCTCTCTAATCATTTGCTGTTCATCGGTTTCGGCATAGTNCATAAGTCTCCCTAATCAAGCCAATCAGCCGACTCACTTAATCCGTTTGCTAATTTCACAAAAAACCTATTTCCCAAATTATTCATATATGATGCTTATGAGGCGCGGACAGGAGGAATCATTTTGGATGAAGAAACCGTTGAATTTAATGTTGCCCATAATAGAAAATACTCCACAGATCATCTGTGGTATCAAGAGAAGGATGATCGCCTGATGATTGGTGTTAGTGAGTTCTTGAAATTAGAAATTGGCGATGTACTCAGGGTTATTCTGCCACAAGCCGAAACCGAAGTTGATGAGGGAGACGGTATGTTTTCTATCTGGACTGCTGAGGAAAAGAAACCATTTCCTGCACCATTCTCTGGCTTAATTGCCGAAGTTAATGGTGAAGTTGAGATAAACCCGGACCTTGCTAACGAATCTGCCTACGATTTGGGATGGATAATTATCTTGGAGCCTCATGATTTAGACCTTGAATTATTATTAGACCCTGACGAGTATGTTGATTATCTTGCTGAATTATGATGGTGTTGGTGACCATCGTGGAAAAGATAGATATTTTGAAGCAGAGCCTACTAGAGGCGCCTATAATTTGGAAGGGCGAATACCCTTATTTTATCCATCCAATTACTGATGGAGTGCCTAGGTTGGAGCCAAATGTATTGGATGCGATAATCGAATTATCTTTCCGGCTAATTAACTGGGAGAATATTGATTTAATATTGGGAATCGAAGCAATGGGATTACCTCTGGTGGCACCGTTATCAATGCGCACAAATATTCCTATGGTTATTGCAAGAAAACGACAATATGAACTTGGAGGAGAGATTGAAGTAAATCAGGAAACCGGTTACTCAAAAGGTAGCCTATTCCTAAACGATATCAGACCTGGAGAAAAAATAGCCATCATTGATGATGTAATATCTACTGGTGGAACAATTAGATCGGTAATCGAAGGGGTAAAAAGAACTGGTGCTTTGATTGAAAGCATCGTGGTCGTTGTCGAGAAGGGAGTTGGAATGAAAATGTTGCAGAATGATTATCCAAACATTAAGTTTGACTCATTGGTAAAACTTGAAATGGATGGTGAAACGGTCCATATTTTAGATTAGGAAGTGAATTTATGGATTTAGATAGACATGATTTTCAACTTGATGATTTGGTTGAAAAAATTAAACAAAACGATAACCGTCTTATCGCATTACAGGTTCCAGAAGGCCTTAAAATGCAGGCTCTTGAAATGATGGATGAAATCGAAACCGAGACAAGTGCCAAGGTTGTGTTAGCGGCCGATCCATGTTACGGTGCATGTGATTTAGTTCATGACAAAATGAAAATGATGGGCGTCGAATTAGTTGCCCACATGGGTCATTCACAAATGAATATTGATTCTGGAATGCCAACTGAATTTATCGATGTAAAGTATGATGGTGACCCAGAACTAAAACCAGTATTGCCCATTCTCAAAAAACATCTTTCAATGGCTCAAAAAAGAATGGCAAATCAGGATGAAAACGCCCCTTTATCTGAAGCAGAAGCCCAAGGCAAATTCCTTGATGCGGTGGGAAGAATGGCCCCGCTTACCGGTACAAAACTGGGGTTGGTCGGCTCAATACAACACCTCCACCTATTACCAGATTTTCATGAACGGTTAGAGAAGGCTGGATTTGATGTAACAATACCGATTGGTGGGGCAAGATTATCATTCCCAGGACAGGTTCTTGGATGTAATTACTCAGGCGATGACCCAAGTATTGGCCACTATCTTTTCTTGGGTTCTGGAGACTTTCACCCTATTGGATTAGTCTTACATACTGGTAAGCCTTTAGCAATGCTTGACCCTTATTCTGGTTCTGCAGAAGAAATGTCATTTGAAAGAATTGAAAGAATCCTGAGACAAAGATTTGGTTTGATTATGTCCTGTCAAGATTCTCAGTCTTTTGGTATCCTGATTGGTGAAAAACCCGGCCAAATGCGACGCACTCTTGCCCTTAGAATGAAAAGAATCTTAGAAAAACATGGCAAAAAGGGTTACTTGTTAGCACTCGAACACATAGGACCAGATTTAATTGATTTCTATCCTGTTGACGCCTTTGTTAACACAGCTTGTCCTAGAATTGCCATTGATGATGCAGTACGATATCGTAAACCCTTGATTACCCCTTTTGAACTAGAGGTTACACTAGGAGAAAAACAGTGGGAAACCGGCTACATGTTTGACGAAATACCTTGAGTATGATAATTGGCAAATATTAGCCAAATTAAAGCGTATATTGAATAACGGTTGGCGTAAGCCTTCAGTTGTTATGAGCAACTATCTAGACAGGATTGGCGCAGGTTATGTTATTAATAACCCAGACCCTCTAGATTTTGATTATGTTCCAGAAGAATTAGTTTGCAGGGAAAGATATCAAAATTATCTCGCTGCTAGATTCTCTTCTATAGACAAAGTAGATTCTAGTTGTAGAGCTATAATTACCGGCCCAGTAGGTAGTGGAAAAACCGTTCTTGTCAAAACCTTCTGTCGTGATTTACAGCGCCATCTTGTTAATCGTAGGAGCATAATCATTGCACACGTAAATTGTCGAAATGCATCGACAAGTACTAGAGTTGTTCAGCGAATACTACACGCAATTGACCCTAGACATCCGGACAGGGGATTATCAATAGGAGAGTTACTACTTAGTTTGCGTAAACTGACTAGGAGAAATTCCTCGCACTTAATTGTCATATTAGACGAGGTAGACCATATGCTTAGAAAGTCCGGTGACGACATATTGTACCAACTTTTGAGAATTGATGAAGATCAAGAAGGCAAAGGGACGCTGTCACTTATTCTAATCAGTCAAGAACAAGTCTTAGATGTTCTAGAAACTGCCGTCATCTCTAGAATCGGCAAAACTAACTTGATAAAAATACCCGCATACAATGAAGATGAATTGTTCAATATTGCTATGCAGAGAGCTGATTTAGCTTTAGTGAAGGGTTCATATTCCGAACAAATAATCAGACTTATCGCTGAAAAATCCGCACCTGTAGGTGATGCTCGTCTAGCGATTGAGTTGCTGAAAGCGGCTGCTGAGTCATGTGAAATCAGACAAGATAATCACACTGAAAGGGAGATAAGCGTTGAAGATGTTCACGCTAAAGATGAGATTCTTTCCGTAGATATGGTTTCAGAGATTGATGCTATTGATGGGTTAAAATCGCACGCTATGTTAGTTTTACTAGCGATATGCCGGCGACTGAAAAAAGAGACTTCAATGACAACTGGCGATGTAGAAAGCCTGTACGAGGTAGTATGTGAAGAATATGAGCAACAAATGAAAAGTCACACCACTTTGTGGAAATACTTGAAAGAATTTGAAAAAAGGCAATTAATCAAAACAAGAATTTCAACAGTCAGTGATGGACGTGGCAGAACAACACACTTAAGCATGCCACATTTCCTCCCCAGCGACATTGCAAGCAAACTAGAAATGCTGTTAAAAAAGCGCTTGTAAGGAATCTTAACTGCTGGTTATTCATCCGGTGAGCATAAATATAGGTCACTGTTGGCCAAACCGTCTTAGAGGAGTAATTATGGCTACTGGTACCCAAGGAGAGTTCGTTGCTGTCGTAAATGATACCGATCCAAAGAGCAACGGCAAAGCATACTCATTGAAAATCTCGGGGAACAATTATTCCCAAATACTGGGTAAGAAAATTGGCGATGTCGTTGACGGTATTTTCGTCGGTGAAGGTGATAAAACTCTATCTGGTTACAAATTACAAATTACTGGCGGCGCTGACAAAACCGGAACTCCATTAAGAAGAGACCTAGAAGGCGGTTCAAGACAGTCAATCTTGGTAACGCAATCAACTGGTTTCAAAGGCCACAACATTGTTTTTAAGACCAAAGGTGGAGAAAACAAGCGCTTCCGATACAAGCCTGATGGACTTAGAAAGCGGAGAAACTTCCGAGGTAACACAATTACCCAAGATACAAGACAAATCAATCTCAAAGTCTTGGAGTCTGGCAAGAAAGCACTCGGTGACATTCTGGCTGCCGAAAGTGAGGAAACATCGGAGTGAATCCCGAGAGGGTTTTCGTGAATAGGAGTGTGTAGGAATGGCAAGAAAACTTCCTACACAACCAACTGTAAACATTGGACTCGTCGGTCACGTAGACCACGGAAAGACAACTCTCACTAGAGCTCTATCTGGTGTTTGGACAGATACTCATTCTGAAGAAAGAAAACGAGGCATATCAATCAAATTAGGGTATGCAGATACGGCATTCTATCAAACCAAAGATGGTACATATTATGCCTCGGGAAAAAACCCTAATGGGAAGAAAGATGTTGACAAAGAACTACAGCGTGTGGTTTCATTTGTTGATGCTCCAGGTCATGAGACATTAATGGCAATTATGATAACAGGTGCTTCAATTATGGATGGTGCAATGCTTATGGTTGCTGCCAATGAGAAGTGTCCCCAACCACAAACTAGAGAGCATTTAATGGCCCTTAATATGTCAGGAATCAAAAATATAGTTGTGGTGCAGAATAAAATAGATCTCGTAAGTAGAGAAAGAGCAGTTGAATCACATCGAGAGATTAAAGATTTCTTGAAAGGAACTGTGGCTGAGGATGCACCGATTATACCTGTTTCAGCCCATCACGACGTCAACCTTGATGTCCTAATTGATGCAATTGAGAAGACAATCCCAACACCTGAACGAGTTGATACTGAAAGTCCTTTGATGCATGTTGCAAGATCATTCGATATAAATAAACCAGGGACTAGACCAGCTAAATTGAGAGGCGGGGTAATCGGTGGTAGCATTGTCAAGGGTGAGTTCAAAGTCGGCGATAATATTGAAATCGGACCCGGAAGAAAAATACAACAGGGCTCAAAGGTTAGGTGGGAACCAATCCAAGCAACTGTAAAAAGTTTGCAAGGTGGAGGATTAAGCCTAGACAAGATGCACGCAGGAGGATTATGTGGTTTAGCAACCGAACTTGACCCATCTATTACTACCTCCGACAACCTATCTGGTCAAGTAGTATCGCTTTCAGGCTCACTTCCCGAAACTAGAGACAAAATCGAAATCTCAGTTCACCTAATGGAATCAATGGTATCTACTGATGGTTCAAATCCGGAAAAAATCCATCCCCTACGTAACAATGAAATGCTAATGATAAATGTTGCAACAGCAACTTCTGTTGGAGTAACAAAGAATGCTGAAAAAACCAGAACTGGTCTTGAATTAAGGCTACCAATCTGTGTAGATTTAGGAGAAAGAGTTTCCTTATCGAGAAGAATCGGTTCACGCTGGCGATTAATCGGCTACGGAATTATCCAATAGGGGATAAAATGACTCAACAAATTATTGTCGACAGTTGTGGCTGGGTGGCGGTAATTGACAGTAAGATTAATTTTGAATTAGAACTTGAACGAATGTTTGGAACGTTCGAATTAATTCTACTGGATAGTGTTGGTAAAGAATTGCAACGCATAGATTTAGCAAGGTCACGGAGAAAATCATTGCTATTAGACATGCTTAAGAATAAATCTACCTCGGTCTCAAATAATTTGAATTCACATACTGATGATTACATTTTTGATCTTGCTAGGGAAGGTTCCTACTCAGTTTTAACAATTGACAAACTCCTGAAAAAACGTCTATATAAACATGGNATTGCCGTTATTGAGGTAGCAAAAAACAATCACTTAAGGCTAATCGAGGGTCTATAGAGCGACTATGGAAGAGTGAATAGATTGTCATCTCCATGTCCATCAAGTAATTTCAGTTTGATGCCTGCATCAATCCAAGCATGGGCATAATTTATTGCACCAAATGCTCTAACATAATCGCCATTTTCCATGAAATAATTCGCATCACTGGTATAATCGTCCGCCATTCTAAGTAATACTGCAAGCATTTCCGCTTCCTTTGTACCATTTGAAGGGATAGCAGTGGCCTTTGCTCTAGCCTGCNTGGTTAAGTCTAGATAGTATTGTAACTTTTCTTTAGAGATGGTATTCTCGATATTTGTCACTCTCCACCCTCCTTTTGTCGTTTGAGTAATCTCTTGACATCCTCCTGCCGTCCAAGTGCTTGATACAATTCCACAGCAAGAGAGAGTCTCCCCTCATCTTCTGCATGAACCGCTCGATCAAAAATCGCCTTCCTTTCATCCCAGTTTCTCGCCATGGCAGCCTGTGCAGCGGCTTGGAACCGACTTTCTCTTTCTGAGTCCGCAAGATGCGGAGCCTTCCACATTCTAAGCAATCCATTTCTTGTGGCAGTAACCATACTGTCTGCGGTAACTTTCTGCAGCAAGTCACCAAGATTCATATTTTGACCAAGAATCNNCTCATCTTCATCCTCTAATCCCGATATTAAGTAAAGTGAGCCTTCAATTCCTAATACCCACCAACCATCGCCACATCTAATTCCGTCCATAGGTTCTAGTGAGTCTGATTGTAATTTTTCTATGTAATCCCACCCAAATGGATGAGGAACGCCTTCCCAAATTTCTCCTGAGCTGGTCTGTAACAGTAAGCGGCCTTGTTCTAATCTTGAGACCCAACTCCAAATCCTGCTTTCCAAACATCGCTTGGAATAATTATTGCCAAGTCTGCCACACCAAAGCTTTCCATCACCAGATTGCCACAANATATGTTCTCTATCCAGCCAACCAACTAGCCTTCTAACCTTTCCAGTTTGAAATCGTTTAATTCCCACACCTTCATGAGAAAACAAATGCATTTGGCCTTCTCTACCGGTCAATATCCATCCACCACCTGGCCTGGACAAGACATCGGTAAAACCGCCAAATGCAGATTTCCCATCGTGTAACATACGGCCGTCTGTGGTAGAAATGACGTAGAATCCATGAGCGGCAAGTGCTGCTAATATCCCATTTTGGTAATTCATGGAATGGACTTTGAAAGGAGTCTTTATTGTCCATCTAATCGTACCGTTTGATTCGATTAGCACCATTTCTAGCCCGTGACTAACCACAATACCACCCTCAACCGCAGCAATTGCGGATATTCTTTCTGAGGCTTGCCAAGACCAAGATATGCTCCAGGACATTAATCATCACCTCCAATGATGCCCCACGCAATTAGTTGGGCTTTTGCAGATTGTGTAATCTTGTAATATCTACTTCGTCCTTTCATACGGGCATCTAAGATACCAGATTTTAGTAACTTGTTACTAATTTGGGACAGTCTTGGTCGCTTGATCCTTAGATATTGTAATATTTCCTTGTCGCTAGGTGAGTATTCTCTTACTCTAGCAATAGAAAGTACATATGATTCTGATGAGTTAAGTGACGATAATACTGTGGGATTTAATGGATAGTCAACTTTCTGTCCAANGTTATTTGATGACAAATTCATCATTTTTTCAAGGAAATCCTCTTTTCCTGACTCAATATTTGAATTAGAGTGATAAACTAAACTCGACAGTATGTTAATCAATTTCTGCATAGTTTGATTATCGTTATTTAATTCTTGATATTCTATTGGCTCATTATCCACTTCATCAACTGAGGTATCTGCATTATTATCAATGTCAATACCGATTTCATCATAGATCAGTTCTGCAGAATTATGTTCCTCAAATTCCACCTTATCTTCTAATTCAATCATTTCCTTGGAAACCCATAACTCAGTTCCATGTTGGTTCTCTTGGTTTACCATCTCTTCAGGTTCCAATTTATCCATTTCATCAAAATCTCTCGTTCTACCCAAAAGGCCGCCAAAAGCCCCAGCATTAACCACCGGCTTGGGCTTAGAATCGGCAACGATTATCTCTTCTGTATCTGGATTGGCAGAATAAGCTAGGTCTTCTACCTGTGTATCCAATTCCTGCGATTCTGATAAACCGTGTAAGTCCAGTTCAAAACCAAACGGGCTATGATTTGTTATTATATCATCGGTTTTTTCTTTGATATTTCTCTGGTTCCATGGTACTGATGCATCGATAATCTCAGCTTCATGATTTTCTACAGCATCTTCTAAATATTGTTCAACATAGCTATCTACACCGATTACCTCGGAATGCCGTTGCTGAGGAAGGGAGGGAATTTGTTGGACAATTTCTGAATCAGTCAAGAGATAATTGTCTATGGCGTCTCTCATAAATTTTACAACTTCTAGTGGTAGACCCCCAGTTTTGTCATGAATTGATTTAGCATCATGAAAATCAAGTTTAAACGCCTCATTGCTAACGGAAGATATCCGTTTCTCAATAAGTGCCTGAACTTCATCTATCGATAATTTTGATAATGTTTCAACATTATCAAAACTGTGTAGAACACTATCCTGGATATTCATTCTCTGCTTTGATTCAACCACTACCACAATTACTGCCTGTAGCCTCTCAAGGGCTGGTAAAACATCCCTAAGGGCAACAAATAATACGCTATCATCTACATTTGGTGTATCAATTACAATTAATGGAAGATTTTCACTAAAGGTTTGAGAAAAATCGACCATTTTATTTACCAATTCAACTGTATTAGAAGGAAAATCATAACCTATAAGTTCGGAATACATTCTTTGTAGAAGGCTGTCATGCGGATTCGATGCAGATATATGGTCTATATGAACTGAAACGGGTGCCTCGAGGGCAGAACAGCGTAACAAGGAAGTTCTACCACTGCCTAAATCTCCAACCATCAGTATCCTTCTTGTTGATCTAAATTTTATGTGCTGAGCTAATCTTCTCCTAGTATCTAGCCTACCTACGTAAAGGTCTGACTTGCTACCTTCAAGGGGCATAGCAGAAAATGGATTAGAGCTTAAATTAGGAACATCAAAACCAAGACCGTCTATACGCATTATCCTCACATCAAACAATGAAGTATTTGATATTTCACTAAGATTACAATTAGAATAATGCGTTATTTCCTGTTAATCGAATTCTTCAAACGGGTTTTTTTCATGGTTTAACGCACACCTAACGCAATATTAACGCGTTAATAAAGGCGTTAATTACGTTATTTTACACCACATGTAACCTATCACTTATTTGCCAACCCCTCATGGATGTAATTGGTGAGCCCATGCCAGTAGAGAACAGTAGGTTAAGTGGATTCTTCAAATTATCAGTTGATGAAAGAAGAAAATTAGTTCAAAATTTATCTGGGATATCTGATGACCACATCAATGCACTAGCAAACAATGGAGAACTATCAGATGAAGATGCTGATCGAATGATTGAGAATGTTATTGGCACTATGTCACTTCCTGTCGGCATTGCAACTAATTTTGTAATTGACGGCAAGCATTACCTTATCCCATTTTGCTTAGAGGAGTCCAGTGTAGTTGCTGCCGCATCTAATATGGCAAAACGATGTCTAAAAAATGGTGGTTTCCAAACTCAAAATGATGCTCCAATGATGATTGGACAAATACAAATCCTTGATACCCCTAATCTAGAGGAAGCAATGAAAAATATCAATCAACACAAAGGTGAAATTATATCTTTGTGCAATAGTTTGCCTTCAACGATGGTAAAACTGGGTGGCGGTTGCAAAAGGATAGAAACTAAGGTCATTGAAACTCTTTCAGGACCAATGTTAATTCTGCACATTATCGTTGATTGCCGTGATGCCATGGGAGCAAATGCAGTTAACACAATGGCCGAATTGATTGCCCCTGAGGTTGAGAGACTTACTGGGGGCAGGGTACACCTCAAGATTTTATCAAATTTAGCCGCACACAGACTAGCGCGAGTTGAGGCAACTTTTACTCCCGAAGAACTCTCTAATGATGGGACAATTGAAAATGGACAAGAAGTAATTAGAGGCATTATTGAAGCACACCACTTTGCAGTTGCAGATCCATATAGGGCAACCACTCACAACAAAGGAGTGATGAATGCCATCAGCAGTGTGGCTGTTGCTTGTGGACAGGATTGGCGAGCAATTGAAGCTGGATGTCATGCTTGGTCTGCTCACTCAAATCAGCACTACAGTTCAATGACTAATTGGACAGTAGACTCTAATGGTAATTTAGTAGGTAGTATAGAGACTCCAATGGCCGTTGGAATAGTTGGAGGCGCTTCTAAAGTGCATCCAACTGCAAAGGCTAATCTTGCTATTCTCGGAGTCAAATCTGCCAATGAATTAGCAGGCATTATTTGTGCTGCTGGTCTAGCGCAAAATCTTGGTGCATTAAGGGCATTAGCAACCAGTGGGATACAGGCAGGACATATGAAATTGCATTCAAGAAATATGGCCGTTAGTGCTGGTGCAGTTGGTGAAGAAATCGAATTAGTTGCTGCAAGATTACAAGCATACAGTGGACCTAAAACTCAAACTACAGTGAAAAATATTCTCGACGAATTGAGAAATCAGTGATTACTCTTCTTCCAATTTCAGAGTCTGTTGTATAGTGCCTTGGTACTCAGAATCATCTTTAACCACATCACTTGATTCAAGATCATCAAGAATTCCNGTCTTCTGAACCTGCTCCCTAAACCAAGCCTTGACCTTCTTACGATCAGTATATGGGCAACCGAAGGCCTCAGAGAATCTTCTAGTGGTAGTCAATCTTCTTGTATTGCCATCTTTCCTCCGGTCAATCATGCCATATTGTGCAAGTTCCCTTACGTAGTCATAGGCTTTCTGCCCCAGTAACTCCACTAATCTCGATTGAGACATCGGTTGGTGATATGCAATTAGTGAAGCCGCCTTCAGCAATTTCTTCGGCAATTCAGTCTTGGCTTCTTTAGGCAGATGCTCGGCGATTTCCGGCTTAACTTCTATCGCCCAACGGTCGCCTACCTCGGCAATCTGTAAAGCCCCTCCACGACGCCTTTTCAATGTTGAACGAAGAGAGTAAAGACAGTCCAACATCTCATCTTCATCATAGCCCAAGGAATCGCACAATTCTGTTACTGACATTGACCTTCCCGCACCGAATAAAGTGGCTTCCAAGAGTGTATCGAGTTGTAATTCAGACATGTAACCAATCCCTTACTCAACTAACCATTCGTGTGACGGTAACCCATCCTGAGTATTTTGCGCAGCTGCAAGTTGCTCTACGGCTAGCCGTTCCCTTGCTTCACGTTCTTTTTCTTCCTTAATGCGTAATTTTTCTGCCCGCTTCTTAGCAAATTGTACTGAACCGGTTTCCTCGCCCGTATTGGACTGTGACTGTAGTTGTTTCTTCTCTTCAATTGCGACATTGACTTGCTCGAATTCAACAATACTCGGCCATAAATCTTCAAGCATAACATCTCCATATGGCACTTCATCTTGGCTAATAAGCGCATAACCTCTGTGAGTTAAAAACAGGCTTGCTATGAAAGACGCCACTTTGGCTTCTTCGCGATAACCTTCCGGGACTTGCCCATTCTCCTTTGCTAAAATTAAGCCTAATTCATCCATGACCTCAGTAACCTTGACTTTGTTACATCCATGCTTTTTACAGGTATTCCTCAAGGCAGTCCAACATCTGAATATGTCGCCCTCAAGGTCTTCGTTGTGCATCCTTCCTCCAACATTGTTGAGATATTCTCCTAATTCGGCTTGATGGGCTATGCGATTTGCTTCTCTAATTTTTAATTCCTCTGCATCCTCTGCTGCATCTTTGAATGCTGATAACAACTCTCCTAAGGTAACTGGACGGCCTTCTTCTCTGCGTATCCTCTCATCGAATAGTGAAGGTAAGATCTCATCAGCTTGTCCTTCTAAAATAGAAGTAGTAAACAAGAAATCTTGATCATCATAATCAGATTCCCAACCAAAGTCTATTTCATCTTCCCATTCTTCTTCCTGATCCATATTTTGGACGCGGTCAAACAAAACAATCGCTTGTTGGTTCAAAACCTCCCATGACATCCTAATCAATCTACCACAGGCTGGAAGGTTCAAATTATCAGATTCAAGTCTAACACGCTTGGTAAATACCTTCAAAAAAGTTGACAAATCGACATCCCATGGGTTCAATTCTTGATCTTTTACCAGGGATAAAACCAAAGCAACAGATCTATCAAATGGGTCATCTAAAGATTGATATTCAGATTCTTCAGCCTCTACAACCGGCATTATCCTTTCAGCGAACTTTAGGGCATCTTCCGATTCTTCACCTGATTCTAGTAACTGATTAATGATGTCCTGTCTGAGGAACCATTTGTCTAGAACTGATTGCTTACTGCCCATTAAACCACTCTCAAATTTCTTCTTCGATATGCTCTGCAGGCTCAAATTGTTCTGATTCTTCCTCTATAGAATCAATTGCATTAGCAACTTCTCTTCTTTCCTCGATATCCTCTGTCATTTCATTAGCTCTTTCCATTAGGCCGGAAATCGTAGTTTCCTCTTCGCCTATATCTTCGGTAAAGTTCAGCAAGCCTCCCAAACTCTTAGGAGGTGGCAAGGGCTCTGGCACTGTGGGCATATCTACATGTGCATCTTGTTGCCTCTCTAGAGCAATTGCGCTAATTCTTTCATCCAATGGATTGTTTTTAGCGGATTCTATTTCGCTCAGTTTGATTGCCCGTTCTCTGTCGAAGTCAACAATTCTCCTACTACAGCCATCGCCACCGTGAGTTATACCTATGTGATGATCTGCAAGTCTCAGTGAAACCTTTCTCAGGGTAACCATCAAGAATTGCGCTTTTTTACTCCTTTCTCTGCACATTTGGGCAATTCGTTCTGCATTGATAGCGTCTAGGTTTTGATCTACTTCATCAAAATAATAGAACGGACTTGGATCATAATCTTGGATAGCAAATATCAGGGCCAATGCTGCCATAGACTGTTCTCCACCGGATAATTGAAGTCGATTAACCTTGGATGATTTCCCCTTAGGCTTAGCCCATAATTCTAAACCTCCCTTAAATGGCTCATCTGGATTTTCTAGGTACAATTCACCTTTGCCGCCATCGCTCAGAGTCTTGTATGATTTTTGGAAGTTCTCGTTCACCTTGTTAAGAACCCTAGTTAGCTTTTCTTTCCTTTGGGATTCTAATTTTTCAGTAATCTGTACTAGGTTCGCTCTACGTGATTGAAGTTGTTTGAATTCAACCTTCATTGATTCAAGCCTCTCCTCACATTCGGCATATTGTTCTATGGCCAACATGTTGACTGGACCATGCTTCTCCATCGAGCGCTCCAAAGACCTAACACGCTTCTCAGCATCTCCTACAGATGGCAAACTAGCCTCTGAAGGTGCCGGAGATACCCCATTGAGTTGCATATCAGAATATAGTTCATTGATTACTATATCTTTATTCATTATTGAACGGCCAAGTTCATCACTTAGTCGTCTTCTCGATTGGGCATCTGTAGACTTTTGAGTCAATTCGGTTCTTAGACTGGCTCTTTCGTCAACCAGAGCTATTCTTTCATCTTCCAAACCTTTGTTCTCTTCCAATAATTGAGTTCTTTCATCTTCTCTATCCTTTAACTCTATAGAATCGGTTGCTATCACTGCTTGAAGATTATCGATCATGTCTGACCTGGTAATTATACTCGCATTTAATGACGCTATTCTTGAACTTAAATCATTAGCTCTTTCGGTAAGAAGTGTTTCATGTTCACTACCACTCTCAAGGGCTATACGGGCTTTTGACATGATGCCTTCAGAGTCCAACCTTTTCATTTGGGCTGCATGCAGCCTATCTTTCAGGTGCTCCGGGCTTGCCGCTTCCATCTCGCCTCGAATATTTGCCACCTCTACATTTAGCTCACCAACTATTGATTGAGCATTATCTAAGGCATCTATTTGCCGGCTAGCAAGATTTTCTAAATCGGCTAATTTTGTTTCGTGACCAGCTACCTCGCCCAGTGATTTATTGTATGCTGACTTTGCTTGTTTTAATTCTGCACGCCACTCTTGTAATTTAACCGCTTGATCGCTATCAGTAAGTTCATTAATTTTTGACCTAAGCCGTTGTTGCTCTCTTCTTGCTTGATGTAGCGCAGCAGAAACCGTCTCAGACATCAACTCTAACTTTTCAATCTCAACTGATAGTCTTTCTATCTCGCTCGCACCTTTAATTCGCCCACCAAATGATACTCTCATCGGCCTTTTAGACCCACCAATCATGGCGCCTCCAGCCTCGGTCACATCGCCTCTTAAAGTCACTAACCTTACTCCACCCATGTAATTCCTGGCGGTTGAAAGTGAATCAACTATCAGAGTATTCCTCAAAACAAATTTGATAGCAATGTCTATTTTTGGGTCGTAATCAAGAAGCTCATGAGCGAATCCTATCACTCCAGGTTTCTTTGAAACCATCAACGCTTTACCTGCAGCCCTATTGTTATTCAATTTATTCAATGGCAAGAACGTGGCTCTTCCGGCTCTTTTTTCTGCCAACCACTTGATTGCTTGTGCCGCAATTTCATCATTTTCAACTACTATAGAGGCCATGCCTCCACCAATCGCAGTTGCTAACGCACCTTCATGAGATGAATCGATTGGCGCACATAATTCTGCAATTGTCCCAATTATTCCAGTCAGTTCACCATTATTTCTAGCCGCGATTACTGCTGCTGCACCACCTGCCATTCCCTTAGCACCGGATGAGTTTTCCATTTCTGCACGTAGTCTTTCTCTGGTTCGTTCCGCTTCTCGCAATTTACTTTCAATCAGTTGAGATTCTTCAACCAGTTTCTCCTCGCTTCTCTGTGCTGTTATCAAATCTTTTGATAACTTATTTCTGTCCAAACTAGAATTATTACCTAATAGTTCCTCGCCTTGTAACTCAAGTTCACCCACTGCCAATCTATCCTCTTCACCAGTTTGTTGGGCTTTTGCCAGTTGCTCTGAGATTAATTCGGCCTGAACTGCAGTTTTGTTAACTTCATTCTGCGCTAGGTTTAGTCTTTCAGTTGCTTGCTCTAATTCGGATAACAAACTAGTGAGTTGTTGAGAAAACTTCGCGCTTTCATCACCCGATGATTCCATAATCTTCTGAATCTCATGTTCTTCTGCAAGTGCTTCATCAAGGGTTTTTTCGGAATCTTCCAAATCTTGCTTAGCAGAATTAAGATTGGTGACAAACTCTTCCAAGGCAGCTTTAGCACCATCCAGCTGTTCTGATAATTCTTGGACTTCTGCCTTATCTTCTACATCTTTTGCTTCCGCCTCTGAAATTTTGTCCTTGTTAGTATCAATTCGTAAATGGAGGTCGAAAATAACTTTGTTCAAGCCCTTGCTTTCGCCGCCGGTTAACTCTTCAATCTGCTTCTGTATCTCACCTACTTGGTCATCAAGAGAGAGCAGCGTCTTCGAGCCTTCTCTTACTTGTTGTTCTAAACTGTTCGCCTCTTCCAGATATCTTGATTGTTCATTAACTTGATATTCCTTTTCCGCCAACTGGCTAGCATAATTTGCTTGAAATGCAGTGATTCTAGCCTGGTTTAACTCCTCAACCAAATGTTTTACTTTAACGGCTAGATCTTTTTGTTTCTTTAATTCCTTGAGGCGAGTTTTTTGGCTATCCTCAAGCAGTTTGATTCTCTCAATGTAATCATCGACACTGTCTTTTTGACGGTCCGCTTTTCTGATTTCGTCGTCATATAGTGTGACGCCAGCCACGCTGTCCAGGACCTTTCTCCGTTCCTTTGCGGTCATTTTGGCTAGGCTTGTGACGTCTCCTTGCAGAACAATGTTATATCCATCTGGCCTTGCGTTGGCAGCCCCAAGAATTCTATGGAATGATTTCTGTGAACTTTCCTCGCCGTTTAGGTGATAGTTTGTCACCACGTTCCCCGATTTAGTCAATCTAATTGACCTAGACATCTTAACCTCATCCATATTCAAAGGAAGCCTTCTGCGACCGTTGTCTAGTTTAGGGTTTGCAAAAACCAATGTCACGCTACAAGAGCGTGCTGCGTTGTGGTTGTTTCCCCCATTGAAAATCAGGTCTTTTGAATTCTGTGCCCTAATCGTTTTATTTGACCTTGGGCCAAGTACAAATTGTATCGCATCCCCACAATTTGATTTGCCTGAACCATTCGGCCCGGTAATAGCGGTAAATCCCCTCTCCAGCGGGATTGTTACCTCTCCTCTGAATGATTTGAAATTTGAAACTTCAAGCGCTTTTAGATACATCCCAATCCCTCAAGTGGAAATTATTCCCAACCTTGTTCCCTGCAGCGGGTTTGTAGAGGTCTTAAAGTATACTAATGTTGAGCGCTCAATACTGCGTTTTTTACAGACAGAATTGTTCACCGAAGCAACCTAAATTGAACCAGTGAAATCGCATTTCACACAACCTGAACCTTCACAAAAGGGGCAAGTCGCTTGAACTGTTAATGAATCATTGCTTCGCATCGTCAATTTTGAATCCCTATGCATCAAAGGAGAACGTGAAACTCGTTTTTGCTTACCATGTAATTCGGGCAGTGGTTTTGCGATTGTCCCATACTTAGAACGGAATTTTTCCGCAATTCTTCTTCGCTTCTCTAATCGCTTATTGGTTAAGTCTATTGCTTCCGCTTCCCAATATTTTGGACCTCTCATCATAAATGCCCCGATAATCGCCATACCCAATTGTACTGCTAATGGCGATACATCAAGTGGAATCAAAGTTGCAATACCTTCAGAACTAACTGACGTTGGGAGTACTTCTAATCGGTCTAATATTGCTAAACCAAACAATGTACAACCTCCGAAGAATGAAATTCTCCTAAGACGCTTAGCCCATCTGCCTTGTTGAGGAAACTTAAATTTGCCAACAAAAATCAAGAATAGTCCCTCGGCAAATAACAATAGGTCTGCCCCATTCCAGTCACCTGAATTGCCTAAGCAGAAACTGTCATTTCCTTCAGCAAGTTCTGCTTCTATCTCCGATATTGCGCAATGCGGCTCTAACATCTTTAACACATCTAGTTTATCATTTCCTGCTCCATCAATCAATTGAGGGGCCACTAAGCCAAACTGCACATTTGCTACGACAAAAACGACCATCAATAGGCCAATGATGGTAGCTATATTGCGGCGGATGCTCCCCATGTATCTCCGACATAGAATTAGTTTGATAGTGCTGTCGCTCAAACAGTTCAAAAGTAAGAGTGATTTGGATAAATTGCTCACTATGACTAGAATAGCCATTATCGGTAGCGGAATCGCCGGATTATTTTCCGCACTTAAGTTAGCAAATAGTGGCCACTACATCACAATTATTACCAAACAGAGAGTGAAAGATTCCTCAACGAATTGGGCTCAAGGTGGCATCGCAGGCATACTTGACAAAACCAATAACTCCGGCAAAAAGGCGCATATTAAGGACACTTTACAAGCGGGTGATGGTTTATGCAACAAAGCAATTGTAATGGAAGTTATTGAGCGCGCTGCTGATTGTATCAGCGAATTAGTAAGTATCGGTGTCAAATTTGAAAAAGGGAATGATGGCGAATTTAAGTTGGCTAAGGAAGGCGGTCACTCAGAACGCCGAATCCTTCACGCAAAAGATGCTACTGGAAGGGAGATTGAAAGAGCATTGATCGATGCTGCTAAGCAACATCCAAACATAATTCTAATGAGAAATACCCTGGCTATTGATTTGATACAAAGAGAACATGGTGACGCGAGTAAGGGTGTTTGTGGAATTTGGTGTTTCAATCAAGAAAGCAATGAAGTCATTACCCTAGCAGCGGATTCAATTATTATTGCTACTGGAGGAGTAGGTCAATTATGGGCAAAAACCACCAATCCAAATGTGGCAACCGGGGACGGAATTGCCATGGCACACCGCTGTGGAGCAGCGGTAAAAGATATGGCATTCATTCAATTTCACCCCACAGCACTGGCAATAGAGAATGGGCGCCCGTTTTTAATCACAGAAGCCTTACGCGGAGAAGGCGGCGTTATTCTTGATGAAAAGGGCTTGAAAAGGTGGAATAATGATTGTGAGCAATCACTTACTAAGGGGCAAGAGGCCCCTCCTCCAGATAAATATTCCTTTACTCTTCAATTTTCTAATCAAGGATCTATGGCCACAAGAGATATCGTGGCTAGAGCGATAGATCAAAATTTGAAGCAAACAGGAGAGAAATCAGTTCACTTGGTTACTTCACACCTTGACAAAGACATGCTAAGAAATTCATTTCCTAATATGCAAAAACATCTGGACAACTACGGATTAACCTTAGGTGTCAATCATTTACCAATATCTCCTGCAGCACATTACATAGTTGGCGGTTTAAATGTAGACATATATGGTAGGCCAAAACTTATCAACGATACTGGAGTAATTCCCTATCTGTATGCAATTGGCGAAGTTGCATGTACTGGCATGCACGGAGCCAATAGACTAGCATCGAACAGTTTACTGGAAGCAGTGGTATTCGCTGATAATGCTGCAAAACACATAATTGATAACCCGCCAATACCCGTGGATTATCAATTACCTGATTGGCGGGCAGATGGTTTAGATGTGCTAAATGAGCATGCTCCAATAATTAATGATTTGACAATGCTAAAGGATACAATGTCTACCGAAGTTGGAATCGTAAGAAATAATCAACGGCTAAATCGAGCCGACAGAAGAATCAAATTGCTAGAAGAGGAAATTACCATGATTTGGAAATCCTCCAAACCATCAAGGGAAATTGTTGAGTTGAGGAATTTAATTCAAGTTGCTAATTTAGTAATTTATGACGCAATTAATCGGGATGAAAATAGGGGCCTGCATTTTAATAGCGACCTAATATAACGTCAACGATTCTATCAATTTACTTAGTAATTGATTTAATGGCGTTGACAATCCATGCTTCTCTGCCCTGTTAACTATCATACGGTTGAGAAACATAATTTCAGTATTTTTACCTAATCTTACATCCTGAAGCATGCTGCATTTGTTATCCTTAGTCTTGTTAAGTATCGATTTCAATCTATCAACTAACTTGCCATCGTCAGCTAACACGACACCTTCTAGCCTTGCAACTCTAGCGCCTTCTAACATTACCTCAGTACATGTTTCAAAAATTTCATCCTCAAGTAATTGTCCATTTCTTTGACCGGTGATTGCAGCAATTGGATTGATGGCAATGTTAATCAATACTTTTGACCAAACTAAACTTCTACCATCTTCATTCCATGTTGGATTTAAATCAGCAGACTCAAGTATGCTGATTAGTTCTTTTAATTGTTCAGCTTTTGGACTGTTGTTGAATTGACCTAGATTGATAGAACCTAAACCAGCCCATTCAATGCATCCGGGATTTTTCCTCCAAACGCCATGGGTTGTTGTTGCGGGAATTATTCGATGAGAACCAAACTCCTTCGACCCTAATTCTATATGGCCAAGCCCATTACTCAAGATAATTATCTTGGTGCTAGTTTTAACAAAACGTTTTGCAAGTTGTAGTAATTCTTCTACATCCCCGGCTTTTGAAGTAATAAATATATAATCTGCTAAACCATCAAATACTGAATTTATCTCGACATCTGAAATTGAAATATGATATTTATTTGCTGCCAAATGAAATGTTTCCACGCCATCTACTGAAATACCGTTTACGGCTAATGATGCTGCATGTTCTCCTCTAGTGTGGATAAGCACCTCTGTTGAGTCCAATTGAGCTAACTTAGCACCAATCAAGGTACCAATATTGCCCGCACCCAGAATTACAAACTTCATAATATCACTCATGAGTAACTTCCCAAATAAATGTAAACTTCTCCGTCCTCATAATCAATGTACATCGTAGATAGCAGGTTATCTGGCGGCGTAAAACTAAATCTATTCTCACCGGGCAGAATCTCATTTACAGATTCAACGACTAACCATTCATCTGAGTCATCTCCAGAAGTGGTTTGAACTATGTTAACTCTGGTGGTCGAATTGGTTGGATTGTGAATTATGAATTCTGACATATTGTCCCCTGATAATTCTCCATTAGCTGCGGACGCCCAGAGCGATGTCCATACTCGGTAAAAATTATTATTTCGTTCAAATATTAGTTCTGGGCCATAATCTATAGAGATTATACTCTCTGGAATAGGATACAATTGTTGTGAACAGATTGACACTTCATCTTCATCATTTAATACAATTAATAATGAATCGTTATCCTGAATTGCAGGAATCATTGAACTCGAACGATAGTTTGTATTCCATACCCATTGCTGCGATTGATTACCAGGTTTTGTCGGTGTACTCACCATTGGATTGAGTTTACATGTCTGCTCTGAAACTGATAAAATATCTCCAGATTCTAATTCTGCACCCCAACCTCTAACAACAGTAGAATCAATCAATGTACCATTCTCTGGAGTGATTAACCTCATCGGAAGTGTTGGGTTTTGGGGTGAAAAAAGATGCTCTCCGATTTTAATCACATTCAATACATAAGACCTTAGCAAAATTACCGGATCTTGGCTCTTGATACAGATTTCATCGATGTCATCCGTTATCTCTGCCTCCAAACCTTGGTAGCCATCAATCCAGTACATCCTAGTTTCAAAGTTAAAATCCGATGCTGAATTTGGAAATGAAACGTTGTACTCCGTTTCACCGTTATTATGTATCGCAACACATCTCATTACATCATCTGAGTCGTAGTTCATGTACCAACTAGAATTTACATATTGTGATATTTCAGGCCTGAGTTTTATGGTCGATATTGTTGGTTGATTATCAAAATATGTTAGCAGATATACATCTTCGGCGGTTGGACTATACTGGGATGATTGCCAACTTACATTCAACAATACCGTTGAAATCGTGCCCGGCAAAATATCGTCGCCGCAGCCTGTAGATATGGAAGAATTGCGATTATCGTCGCTACACAACCATTCAAAAGTGTAACTCTGAGAGCCTAGGTCTTCAGCACTAGCAAGACCAATTTGCCAATATTGACTGATCGATGCGAAGTTAACAATCTCTATTTCTAGTGTACCATTCCATGAATCAGCGGTTTCGAAAATGGCAATAGAGTCATCAAAATTGTATGAAAGATCTAAATCCCAATCTTCATCCATAGAGTATGGAGTCTGTCCGGGAAGCGCTAATATGAAAATTACAAACAACAAAATCCCCATGCGCTTGATACTTTCAGAATCCACCGTTTTTGGCTCATCTAGGATTAATGGAATTCTTCTATCAGCACCCAATAATAGCAACAGTGGGAAAATTATACCCAGTATTGGAAGCCAGATGTTGAAACTAGCAAAAGAATCAAACATCCAAGCAAAAGCAAGAATGATTGCAAACAAGAATAGTTGATTAGTTGAGTTTCTTGATTCTGCCATACTGGTTCTAGCGATTAACAAGCGGCCTCCTGGGAATGTAGGTATTGGAATTAGCGAAATCCAGCCAAAGAAACATAGCATTGAACCTGCTTTTGATAACGGATGTGCCCAAACAAGTTGCGTTGTGACATTATCAGAGAAAAGGGGACTCAATAAATTAACTACCAATGGCATATCTGGAACATATTGCATCGATGTGACAGCTACTATCTCGGGGGTTAAATACAAACCAACCAACCACAATAGAACTCCTGCACTAACCATCGTTGTAGGCACTATCAAAGCACTCCATCCNAGCANTTCTCGATCTTTCCATGGCCGAGCATCCATCCTTGGTAGTGATGGAATTATTAGTATTCCAAATGGCCAGATTAGTAATGACTTTGGCATCAAACCTATACTAAACAATGAAACTGATGGATCTGGTATTGGGGTTAAATGGCCAACTCTCAACCCATGCCTTGCGGCATGTGCCTTTTGAATAAATGATGCCAGGATAATTACAGCAGTTATTGGTAAAGTATATCCGATAAATGCATCAAAAAATAACGATTTTACAAACCAGCCGTCATTAGGTCTAGCATCTTCAATCCAAAGCATTCCAGCAATCGTTGCAGTTATCAAAGAAAATGACCAGAATCCAATCGTGGTTTTCGAAGATGGAAATTGTCTTTCTGGGCTTGGAATTACTTGGACAAACCAAGGTTCACCCACCTCAAGTTTAGCCATCCACCCAAGATTTTCCAAGTGAAGGTTTAGTTCTTGTAACTGATTATGGACGTCTGTTGAATCCTTTTCTGCAACCTTCCATACAGGCCACTTAGTTCCTCCAAGCTCACCTTTAATGATGAAATATCTAGCAATTATGTTGCCCAATAATTCTTTTTGACCCCAAAGCTGCTTGTGCGCTTTTAATTGAGGTAATTCTTCCCCAATTGTTGTAGTCGACTCTTGANTATCGCTACTCANGGAACACCCTCACATTAAGTGGGTGCAGTTATTTCCTACTTTAACCATCGTTGAGAATAATGGACTCATTTGTTCTTGAAACGCTTGAGTCTAAACGTTTCTTCACGCTCCATTTCCTCAAGTCGCAATTGAATGAATACCTTTGCTTCTTCTAATTCTGGTATGACCTTAAACTCAAGGGCATTAACTCTGCGCTTGGTAGCTTCAATCTCCTCAAGCAGGCGCTTTAGTGTCGCCTCCATTTCTGATGCGGTGACAATTTTCTCAATCAATTCACTGAATGAATCACTAGCCTCATCGATATATGGAGAGGAGCCAATGTATCCAACGCCACGCTCTTGGAAAGTTGATTTAAGATTAGTCCCGCTTACGCTAGGAACTACGACACCCATGATATTTCTTCTCTCTACTTCTACCTCCGGATGGGCACTATTGGCAATTGCTGCCGCTCTAACCGCCAATCCGCCTTCAATGGCATTTGCAAGATCGATTCTTTGCTTAGCCAATCGATATGCATCGGTAAGTTCACGCTTTGCTTCAATCATTTTTGATAATAATTGTCTAAACTCATGAAACAAACCATCTCTCTTCATCTTCAAGAGTTTGTAACCGTTTTTGGTTTGCTTGATTCGTGTCTTTAATTTAATCAATTCACTGCGGGTTGGTTTGATGTCCAATGCCATGAATAACTCTCCTGATTCACTGTTTGTTTTCCGGGTGATACTTTTCTATCCACTTTTGATCTAATCTAACGAGATATTTGGTATCGATCGATGACATCAACGTCCAACACAGATCGAGTGTTTCGTCTATAGAGCGGTCCTCATCTCTGGTTTGACGCAAGAACTGATTTTCAAAGACTCCAGAGAAATCTAAGAGTTGCTTGTCTCGTTCGTTAAGTGCATCCTCACCGACAATTGCCACAAGTCCTCTCAGCTCTCTGCCTTGAGCATATGCAGCATACATTTGGTCTGAGACAGATTTGTGATCTTCTCTTGTGGTCTTTGCCCCGATACACGAACCCATAAGTCGGGATAGAGATGGTAAAACGTTAATTGGCGGATAGATACCTTGTTGGTGCAATTCTCTGGAAATAACAATTTGTCCTTCAGTAATATATCCAGACAAATCAGGAATCGGATGCGTGATATCGTCACCAGGCATGGTCAAAATCGGGAACTGTGTTATAGAACCCTTTTTGCCCTTAACAATTCCAGCACGTTCGTACAACATTGCTAAATCGGTATACATGTAACCGGGATACCCTCTTCTACCAGGAACTTCTTCTCTAGCAGCTCCGATTTGGCGCAATGCATCACAATAGTTTGTCATGTCTGTATAGATAACTAGAACGTGGTAGTCTTTCTCAAAGGCAAGATACTCTGCAGCGGTTAAAGCAAGTCTAGGAGTAATAATCCTTTCAACCGCTGGATCGTCGGCTAGATTCACAAACAGTACAGCATTTTCAAGAGCACCTGTTCGCTCAAGGTCACTCCTAAAGAAATTATATTCTTCAGCAGTAATTCCCATTGCACAGAATACAACAATAAATTCTTCATTGGAATCCTTCAATTTTGCTTGTCTAGCAATTTGCAAAGCGATGTCNTTGTGGGGTAACCCGGATGCTGAGAAAATTGGTAATTTTTGTCCGCGGACAAGTGTCGTACAGCAATCTATTGCTGAAATCCCTGTTTGAATGAAGTCGTGTGGACTTTGTCTGCTGTATGGGTTGATAGCTGCACCGATGATGTCTGCATTCTCATCAGCAACAATTGCAGGGCCACCATCCCTTGGTCTTCCAGCACCATCAAGAATTCTACCTACTAGTTCAGTACTAACTGGGAGCTTAAACACATCTCCCATAAAGGTGACACCAGATTCTCGGTTGATGTTGGCTGTACCCTCAAAGACTTGAACGATGACTAATTCGTCAGAGGTATCGAGAACTTGGCCATTTTTGATTGAACCATCTGATAGTCTGATAGTTACAATTTCACCAAAAGCCACTGGCTCAGTTTTATTCAAGAAGACCAGCGGTCCCTTTACATCTGTAATTGTCCTGTATTCTTTTCCACTCATAATTATCCCTCCTAGTTACCCTCCACGGTACTCGCAATTTCAGCGTTCATCTTTTTGACCATATCCTCAATTTCCTCGACATAGCCTTTTTCGAATCGACCTCTCATTAGGTCTGTTCTAGATTGTACGTTAACTACATCATTTAGTTGGGCGCCAGATGCCATTGCAGATTTTGCTGACTCTTGGAATGCAAGAATCGCCTTTGCCATCTTATATTGCAGATTAATATCACAGTATGCATCGACTTCATGGAATCCATTTTGTTGAAGGAAAAATTCTCTAATCATTCTAGCAACCTCAAGGGTCAATTGTTGGTCAACTGGCAGTGCGTCTGAACCTACTAGTTGAACAATCTCTTGGAGTTCAGCCTCGATTTGTAACAAACCACTGACTTGAGTTCTGATTTCTGGGAAATCTTGGGCGATGTTATCCCTAAACCATTGGTCTAAACTTTGTGGATACAAAGAATATGAATTTAGCCAGTTAATTGCAGGGAAGTGTCTTTGTCTAGCCAATCCTGCATCTAGACCCCAGAATACCTTAACGATTCTTAGTGTACCTTGAGAAACTGGTTCGGAAATGTCACCACCCGGAGGCGAAACTGCACCTATTACGGTGACTGAGCCATCATCGCCGTTGAGAGTCTCAACACGACCTGCCCGTTCATAGAATTCTGCAATCCTTGAAGATAGATACGCAGGATATCCTTCTTCACCAGGCATCTCTTCGAGCCGGGAAGAAATTTCACGCATCGCTTCAGCCCATCGCGAGGTTGAGTCAGCCATCAGTGCTACATCATAGCCCATATCTCTGAAGTACTCAGCGATAGTGATTCCTGTATACACCGAAGCTTCACGAGCGGCAACCGGCATGTTTGATGTATTAGCAATCATCACAGTTCTATTCATCAGTGGCTTACCTGTGTTAGGATCAATCAAGTGCGGGAACTCATCAAGTACCTCTGTCATCTCATTACCGCGCTCTCCACATCCAATGTATACAACCAGTTGAGCATCTGAGTACTTTGCTAATGATTGTTGAGTTACAGTTTTTCCTGAACCGAATGGCCCTGGGATACCTGCAGCACCGCCCTTGGCTAGCGGGAATAAGAAATCCAAAATTCTCATCCCTGTAACCAAAGGAGTATCTGGCGCATACTTCTGACGGTAAGGTCTTGGTGAACGTACTGGCCACTTTTGCATCATCTGCAATTCGGTACCATCGTCCATTGTACAAACTGTTTCAGTCACGTTAAAATCGCCAGACTTGATACTCTTAACCTTGCCACTTTTACCCGGAGGAACCATGATTTTGTGAACAATGGTTTCAGTTTCCTGAACATGGCCAATTACTTGGCCACTAGATAAGTCATCACCTTTAGCAACGACTGGTTCAAAGGTCCACTTCTTTTCCAAATCGAAAGCATCGGCATCAACACCTCTAGTAATGAATACACCCATTACTTCTTCCAATGTTGCCAATGGCCTTTGAATACCATCGTAAATTTGGGTTAGTAATCCAGGCCCTAATGATACAGAAAGTGTCTCTTCTGTATTTAGAACTGGCTCACCTGGTCTAATACCAGAGGTATCTTCGTAAACCTGTATGACCGCTTTGTCACCGTGAAGTTCGATCACTTCACCCATCAGACCTTCATGGCCTACTCTGACAACGTCATACATAGCTGCGTTCATTCCGGTAGCGGTTACAACCGGACCGGATATTCGGTATATTACTCCTTCATTGCTCATTTTTTTTCCTCCTAATTGGAATTCATTTCCATAAGTCGACTCCTATTGCCTTACGAATTGTATCTCGTAAGGTTGTATCCTCTTCAGTGCCTATTCCTAGGACTGTCGGGGTTACAGATGCAGAAAGTTGATCTCGCAATCTTTCTGGTAAGGTTGCCATTATTGAAGAGTCGATAACAATAATTCCAACCTCTTTTGAATTAAGTAGTGATTTTAATTGAGAAGACATTTGGCCATCATTCTCAGGATTATAGATATTAGAGATACCAGCCAACTGGAATCCCAGTGTGAATTCTTGCGAACCAATAACTGCTAATTCCATCACAACACCTCACAAAATATGCGCCTCAAGCACTTCAGCAGGCAACCCAGCAAACCTACCTCTAACGATTATTCTCAAATCAGCGACTTCTTGAACCTTCATTGCAACATAGTATACTATTGGTAATGCAGAAATGGGATGGAGATAGCTCATTTTCTTCATGAACTTATATTCCCTTTCTTTGAACCATGTTACTACAGAATCGAGGCTTCTTGAGGTTGCTACTTGTTTTAGTAAATCATCAAAGTGGCCCATATCGAATTTTGTAGATGCTCGTAAGACATCCATAAGCGCCGATTTACCTCCCGCTGCAATAGTCGAAAAAGACCTAACTGGCAGTAGTTTGCCTCCAGGAATCAGCAGTTCGGAGATTTCCTCCGAAGAAATTCCTATCGAATCTGATTCCATTATGTTCAAGATATTGCGGTGATCTATTTCCATCGCAAGGTAATCTTTCAAGTACCTAGTTGCAGGATTATTAACTCGGAGAGATTGCAATGCCGATTTGAAATAATGTCTGTCTAGCGCATCTTCATAGTCTGCAAGTTTTGCATCTTCTGGCAGTGCTTTAAGCGCAGCGCCAAACGGTTTCCTTCGCATTTGAAGAGCTGCTGAACGTAGATCATCTGCTGTTTCAATTATTTTCAGCCACGGCGTGTTTATCTCGTTCAAATCTGGCAATATTGAGTTTGAGACCTTCTCTAGAGAAACCTCATTTACAACGGATCTAAGAACAACCTTAGCATTTTGATAATCAAATCGCGTGGTGTAAATTTCAACAATATCCTTAATTTTTCCATTACACATCTTCAGAATATCTGCTAATTCTGCTTCCAAGTTGTGCGTTAAAGCGGCTTCAACCAGATCTGCGCCGGATAACTTTCCTGCGTAAAGATTGACCTCATCAGCATAACCCATATTACTTACCGAAGCAGTGAGTTGGTCGGTTGATTGGTTTATTAGTTGACGCATGCGCGCAATGTCTGCAAGTTTCTTCCTTCGAGATTTTGCTCTCGAAGCGACATATGCAGTATTACCAATCATTAATTTCACCTCACTCAAACAATATTTTGTTNACTTCCGATAGCGATTGACTCCACGCTGTTTCCAGCAGTGTGTCAAATCTCATATCAAATGATACTGAACCATCGGCAGCCTCGAGAATAAATCCACCAAGACCATCTACTGATTCTCCGACTTTTCGCTTTCCTTTCAAGTCTGCAAGGGCTTTTTTGTCAACTTCAACTGGTCTAATAACGAAGTCTGAAGTTGCCATTTTATCTGCTTTCGCCATCAATGATTTGAGCATGCTTGCGCGACCTTTAAAGCCCGGATCGGCGAGTTGTTCTTTCACTGCTGCATGGGTACTATCCATCGCCTGTCTTTTAGCAATTAGTATCGCTTTTTGATTAGCCTGTCTAGCACTCGCAACGACCTCTCTCGAAATTTGAGATGCCTCACGTACAGCTCTACTGTTAGCGTCTTCAGTGATTTTAGATGCTTTGTCTTTTGCTTCATCAGTTATTCTCTTTGCCTCATTATTTGCTTCATCAATCAAGGCCTTAACGTCCGCTTCAGCAGAAGCGGCGATATCTTTAGCCAGCGTTTCGAGCGTCATGTTTATTCCTCCAAATTCTCCAACAACCATAGTGGTTGTCAAAGGCTGATATTCACTGTAGGAATAACGGCAATGCGCCCAAGATAACGATAGATTCTGGTAGAGCAGTGAAGATCAGTGCATAACCGAATTTGCTGCCATCTTCTGCCAGCATGCCGACTGCAGCACTACCGATTGCGGCTTGTGAGTAACCAGCACCAAGTCCGGCTAATCCTAGCGCAATTCCAACACCGAGGTTACCGATGTTTCCTACGTTCGTATCTTCTCCTCCATCGTTTGCAGCATCTTGTGCAGCAACACCTTGTGCTACAAGGGTCAATGCCAGCAAGACAATCAGGGTTCTTAGGCTCATTTTCAGGGTATTCTTGTTCATATTTGCTACCTCCTTTTTGTGTCCAATGGACTATAATTTACCCTCCACGTGAAGGGTTCTGCCACCAAGCGGCGAGAATGCTGTGCCGCTTCCGTCGTAGAATTTGCCCATCCACTCTACAAAGTGTAGACGAATGGCGTGAATTGAAGGTGATAAGATACCTAGTGCGATGGCAAATAACTGCACTAAAACGAATAATACGATGCCGAGAATCAATCCAAGAAAATCTCCTGTGTCCATAGCTGGTCCAATTTTCTCCCAACCCATACTAATGGAAATTTCGGCTATTTTTACTCCGGCAACACCGACACCCATTATTCTAAGGTATGATAAAGTATTAGCGAGCAGGCCAAATATTTCAATCGGCCCCATAACTAAACCACCAACCCATCCAAATTTCTCATATACTGCTAATCCGATAACCAAAGAGACAAGTCCAATTGCCATCAAAACCGTCCAAATTTGGAACTCAAACAATTCATTGAATCCCATAACCATGTTTCTGGCTTGCATTGTGCCGCCTGTCATGATTAGCAGCCAAGAGCCTTTTTCGAAGAATGCTGCTGCTGCACCATGAGCTTTCCAAACGGTGTATAGACCAATAAACAGCCCAACGAATATGTGAAGGACACCAACATAAACTGATAGTACAACATATTCTTGTAGGCCTCCGCCAGGTGTCGCTCTGTGAAATGGAACATGAAGTCCTCCCATCGCCAGTAAGTCGGCTAACGTTCCGGGAACGTGAATATTTGCATAAGTCCAATCATAAATAAAATCAAATGGGGAGGAATTGCCCATTTGTCCGGTATCATCCCACACAAATCCAAATCCTTCGGCAAATATTAATCCCCATATTATGCACCAAATACCCATCCATCTTAGTATAGTTAAGCCGTTTTGTGCTAGTGGATCTGTTGCAAATGGCTTGGTGCCAAAATACGCTGCTATGGCGCATAATACCAGCCCATACCCCCAATCGCCAAGTATCATGCCGTAGAAGATTGGAAAAGTAAAGGTCATTAATAGAGTGGGGTCAAATGTACCATACTTTGGCCTACCAACTAAATCAACCAATAATTCGAACGGTTCAGAAAAATCTCCATTTTCAAACTTGATTGGGGGTTGTGCATCATCATGATGTTCCGCTGCACCATAGGTTCCGTTGTGAATTGCCCCAATTGCTAAATCTAGTTCTGGCAAGTTTACTTTTCCATCTCGATTTAAGTCGATTGCTCCAAGAAATCTGGCCATGTTCAACGGCGGCATATCAGGGATGTCTGCCTTTTTCATGGCTGCTTCAATTTCGGGGAACTCTAATTCTCCCGAACCATCAAGATCCATGCTGGTGAAGAATTCGAAGACTGTTAATTTCTTGAGTTCTAGGTAGTCAGACAACATCTGCAATTCTTTTGGAGCCTGCTTTACATGTTCGTCTGCTTCATGATGGCCATCGTGATGATGGTGATCTTCAACATACTTTTCTATAGAAATATGTGAAGCCACTTTAGCAAGTGAGTTTTCCACTCTTCAGCTTTATCTGAGGTTGGAATCCAACCGTCCAGCACGAATGCTTGGTTGCTAACTGCCATTAGAGTTGGTGCGGTATAAATTGATTCTTCTTTCTCGAGATATTCTAGCAGAATGACTAAGTCTCTACCATAATCACTAGTCCATTTTTCTATCGATTTGTTGGCAGATTGGATGGACTTTTCTAAGGACTCGATATTAGATTTGGCTTCCTCAATCATTTGTACTGCTGAGCCTTCTCCTGAAGGAATTTGAATGGGTTTTGCCCCTAATGAACTCAGTCCGATTTGAACCGCTGCACTGTCAGACGGTCTGCATGCGACCGCGACGACGCCTTTTGCTACTTTGAGTTCAATATCAGTTAGTATATCTGAAAATTCTGAGTGCGCCTTTGAAGCCTTGGAAGTCTCGGCAATGAACAATTCCAATCCTTCAAAACCTACCATCAAATCAAGTGGTATCTCCAAAGGAGCCACCCTTTCCAAGGCCTTGACTCTTTCATTAAGATTAGAAATCTCGGCTTCTGAATCCCTTACGACATCTACATTACTTAGAGCGTCCTCTATTTTAGCACCCATCGATTCTACTAATTTTTTTACCTCTGCTACAGACTTAGGGCCATCAGAATTAACCCCCGAAATTTCTGATTGTAGGGCTCTTGCCTTGGTGAGCAATTGACTAGTTTTTGCCGACTCTTCAGAATCAATTGACTTCCCAACACCGATACCATCTTCGAAGTTACCATATTCCTCAATGTGTACGCAACCCAAATCGGCGCAAATCCTCAAAACTTCCTCTAGTTTATTGACCGCAGACGCAACAGTTAGTCTAGACATATCAGCGGTTTCAAACATGCAAATACACCTACATTGAAGACATGGTTTTTAGTATGCATTCAACTGCTTTCCCTTGATTTTTGTTTGCAGTCTTTGATATTGAGTCTACTTCTTTGGCTCCTTCCTTCATGACTTTGTCTGCTGATTTGGACGCATCATCTCGAGCTGCATCTAAAATTCCTTGAGTGTTGGAAACGGATTCATCAGCAGCCTTCGACACCAATTCAGATGATTGTTTTCTAGCATCGGCAACTATTTTTGACGCTTCATCCTTGGCGTCAGACAACTTTCGAGCAGCCTCTCTTTCAGTTTGCTTAATCTTACGCAGGACATCTGCCATAGTCAAGTTAATCACCTACAGCCCTTTCCAACTAAAGGAGGTTTATGAGTGTAATGATTTACAAAATTGAATTCCCAATTTACATTTTTCCGTTACACTACATTACTCTGGCTTCCATCCCCTGAATCTGCTAGCCATCCCAAAAGGTAACAATAGTCTTCCTTGGACTCTCTCGTAACCAATGTCTTTCATCAAATTGCGATAATACTTGTTCGTGCCGTAGTGAGAATATGTCTTAGCCAAGCCTTTCCAAGGATGGTTCTTTTTCTTGGTGACATATCTAGCCATTAATTGAACAACTGTTGACATCCAGATTCTGCCTGCTAATCCGTGTAACCAATTTGCTTTGCCAGCGTCACAAATTACTAATTGCCCCCCGGGCTTTAGAACCCGAAATATTTCTTCTAACCCCTTTCTTTTGTCTTGAAAATCCCTAAATGAAAATAAACAAAAGACTCTGTCAAATGTATTATCTTCCAACGGGATAGACTCCGCAATAGCTTGCACATAACTGGCAGGTTCTTCACCGCGATTTTCACGGGCTCGATTTACTCTGACTTTGGCAACTTTCAGCATTTCCTTTGAAGGGTCTAAGCATGTCAGGTCGACATTCTCAATGTCTTCGGCAAAAGAGCCTGGTCCGCAGCCAACTTCCAAGACCTTCATTCCTGGGTTTGCGTGATTCCTGACATTCTTACGCCATACAGAATCCTGCCCAAAGGTCATCAAACGATTGACTCGGTCATAGTTTGGAATCGATTCTTCTAATTGAGATTCAAGTATTTCCCACTCATCTAGATCGATACCTGACGGGTCATACCCGCCTGTAGCACTACGACCTGACATAGGCATTCCTCAAGCCCGACCTCTTTGGACATATCGTTGGAAGTCAAGCAATACGTTCGACTGTTTCTGGAGTAATCCCCTCTTCGGGAGTTACTCTGAAGACTAGAATTTTTAGGTTCTCTGGTGCGTTTCTAAATTTTGAAACAACCATTGACGTTTCGAAATCGGTACCAATGGTTCTAACCTGGAAAGATAATACCATGTCTGCGATAGATGAAAGTTCTTGCTTGATATTGGGTGAAAGACCATCTGTCGAAACTGTAATGAACAATAGACCACGATACATCTGAGCATGGGCCTGCAGCATTCTCACCATTGCAACGACTCTAGCAGGGTCATCCCTTTGTAAGAAAAAGTCCAAACTGTCAACAACTGCTCTAAAGTAAGGGCCAAGCGCCATAACTTCATTGGTGACTTCTGTCAGGTAATCTTGGTTATTTTCGTCAACGAATCTTGTTTGAGCCAATCTTTGAATATCTTCTAACCTAAATCCTTCAAGGCGATATCTACTTGCTAGTAATTCTTTCTCCAGAACATTTGAGTTATACTCTTCACCTATGGTTCGGACGTTAATATCAAGTGGCCAATCGTATTTTTGGAATATACGAACAATCTCTGCTTGACCTTCATTTGTCGAGATGTAGATGGTATTTTCGGCCTCTTCGGCAGGTGATACAAATTGTTTAGCAAACAACTCACTTCCTGAACCAGTGTCAGTGAAGGCGATCATTGTGAAACCTCGTGGCACCCCTCCTCGCATTTCGTTATCGAACTTGGGAACACCGAATGAACCAACCATGCCGAAGAAATCCTCGTCCTCTCTATCAAATTGTATCTCTTTTGCCATCTAATCCACCCTCAATGAATTACGACCTGTCCCCGATCTACTAAATCAGTGCAATATAGATCTAAATTTGATAAGACAAGGGGCGGTGTCTGGTCGGGTACATTTAGAATTACTGAGAGAACATCCTGTTGTCTAAATGTATTAATGAAAGTGTGTAGATATTCAGCAAGCATCCTATCATCGTTGTATATGGCAAGAGCATTGACGCTATCAACAAAAACAAAGTTTCGCTCTGATTGGTTAGTCTGTAGGATGTATAGCGTCCGCAGTAAGATAGATTCTAGCATTATTGGACTGTCCACAAAATGGACATTATTGTAGGGGACATTGGTACCNCCAAGAATCCCTGATGAAACAAGGTCTATGAATTGTATCTGAGATACGTCAATGCCTACTGACTCAAAGGCCTGTATTACTTCTGCAGCACCACGACTTGCTGATATGTATACTCCTTTCATCTCAAACATTTGTAACAATGGAATTAGAGTGCTTGCTGTAACCATAAATGAATTTGAATTTCCGCACCTGACTTGAACCGAGCTATTCAAAGAAACCTCAGTAAGTTGGTCAGCAATACCTTGATCTAATTCAAACATTTTAATTACCCCACTTATTGATATTATCGCTTATTGCCCCCCACTTGAGCATTGGCGTAAGCATCACTCCTAGCGGAGTAAGTTCGATTGCGTGTTTAGCTCTGCTATGCGGAGTACCCCTCATCTTGACTACTTGCAAAAATCTCAACAGATGGCCCATCCTTTCAATATCTCCTAAAACTATGATTCCATCACAAATCGCCTCCTCTACGCCGAATGATGACCAGTGGGCGTTTTCAGTCGCCGAGGTGATTTCCGCAATCAAGATGGTAGTGCAACCTAAAGTTGCAAGTTTTTTACCGAGAGTAAACAGGAAATCTCTAATCAACTGTTCTGATTTAATTTTATAACATAACGTAGTAACTGAATCGATGACTAGCCTAGTGACTCCTATTGTATTTACGATGTCAACTATAGATTTGATTAATGAGTGTACATCTTCAAGGTCGAAAGTAGATTTCTCCAATCCCAACCAAGAGTATAAAACGTCCATGTCAAACACATTTATTAATCCGGTATCCACCATTTTCATGTCAAAGAAAGCAAACTGTCGTATGTTTTCTAGCAACTTTACAGATGGTTCTGTTGCGGTAAAATGAGCACATGCTTCTCCTGCAGTTGCCCCTCTTACCAAAAATTCCATTCCTAGAGTAGTCTTTCCCGAACCACAGGTTCCAGCCGCCAATACAGTTGAACCATAAGGAATTCCCCCTCTGAGAATTTCATCGAGACCGTGCACACCAGTCACACATCTGTCACGTGAATACATACCAACCGGTTGCATGGGGAACATTACGTGCTAAATCTCACAGGTTCATGAAGCATCCGATGTATAACTGAAAATATTGACCATTCGGCCTATTCGATTAAACCTGGGCTTGGGGTATTGGAAACCTCCCAATCCTGAACTTCTGGAGGAAAGTTATCAGTTACGTGCTTCAATGATTGGCTTGGGGTCAAAAACAAGCCCGTGTGACCGCCCCAAGCAACCCTCGTAACCTCAAACGGCTGGAATTCATTCAATTGAGTGTACGACAATGTTAAGACACCTCCACCATCATCTAACAAGTTCATTTGACCTACTCCAAGGAATCCTTCACTACCTAAGTCAATAACGTGATCTGCATTACCAGTAGATTGGATGTTTGGATCGCCAGTAAGTATAAAAAGTGAATTTCCTGAAACAACACCCTCTCTAAGCAAAAGCTCGGAGTTTAGAGTTGGAGAAGNGTGAGATAAACTCCAGCCGTTTAAATCAATAGCGAAGTTATTTGGATTATACAACTCTATCCATTCCGGAGAACCAGAAACTGAGCGCGGGCTGATTTCGGTAATGTGTAAATTGTTGGCCTTTCTACCACCGTTATGAACCTCAAGAATTATTAGAAACTTCTCTTGTCCAACTTGGATTTCTTTAAATGAAGAGGATGATGATTGCGCAGTACCTCTTTCGGTGCCGCCGAAAAATAAGACTAACTCGGTTCTCGAATTATCATTTGATTCGGTGATTTTTATTTCCAGCTTCAGACTAAATTTCTCGTTTAACCCTANACCTCTTGCTAAATTGTCCTCAGTAACGTTACCAAGCGCTGCAATACGCTCAAAATCAAGGGTATTCTGCGACATCAATCCCGCCAGAACTATACCTTTGTTCAATTCTTCAATCGGTTGCAAATGCCAGTCTGATGTCGAATTTTCGTAATCGTATGAACCATCTTCATCAACTGGCACAAACCAACCTGCGTCTGAAGTCAATCGATCAATTCCTTGGGCTGCGGCTCTATCAAGTCGGTCCACTGAAGTATCGTTAGAGCCCATTTCTAACTGAGCTAAAGACAAGAAAGCGGTTAGAATCATCAAGAATAAAGTGAATGCTGAGAGAAACTCAATGACTGCAGTCATCCCATTTTCATCTCGTTCCAAAGATGACTGCATGGAGACCATGACACTCCCAAGAGCAGCCAACTCAAGAGGCTGCCGATGGAAGCGGCAAAAGAAGGCGAAATTTACCATATTTACCTAAATATTGCCGATGAGTCTTTGAATGTCAAATGCGAGGGAACTCTATGGGTGTGTCCTACAAGAAGCGTGACCACAAGAGAAATTCTGCACTCTTGATTTCGTTTTTATTATTATTTGGAAGCATTTTGGTTACTAACATAGCCCCATATTCCAAAGCATCGGTCTCCGGTGATTTATCGATAGACAGTACAAACCCCGCTGAAAACGACTACATCCCAGCATATTCTCCCACTTATTTTGAGGCGACAGTAACAAATTTACATCAAGCTACATCTCCTGAACGACAATTAAACTGGTACGTATGTCTTGGAGAGATGGTTAACAATTTATGTATCTCGAACAGCATTGATGATGGCTCCATACAGATACCTAGTCTAATGCCTGGTGATAGTTCATCTTTCACCTCGGATGATGCTTTTTATCCAAACGGCCTCAATGAAACAATAACTGTAGTTTACCAATTCAAAGAACTCGATTTCAACCCCACCAATGATGTGACAAGCTTTGTCCTAAATGCTAGCTTACAATTCACAGATGTAATTATCGAAAGTGGCGAGAATATTCTTAACCAACTATCGGGTTTAGCTTCATACAATAATGAACCTATATTATCAAATAATACTGATTACGAATTGACGTTTTCTGGATTCGCCAACCTATGCGGCAGTTGTCAAATAAATACAACCCTTGGTTGGCAACTATGGAATCAAGATAAATCTCAAATGATAACTGAGTCATATATCTATGCTGATGATTATCCTAAACAGTCTTTTTACAAATCTTTCACCATGAGTTTACCGATATTCACTCACAATCAGGATGGTCGCTTCAGTTTAACATACGGCATATTTGATTCAACTGGTAATCCTTTTGGCGATATGTACGATTCGAATAATCTTAACACGCTGGAGATTGTCATCGATACCGAATTCGATGTCTCGGTAGATGCTATTTTTCCAAGCCACAACCCTTCATCGGTGAATTACCTGTATGGTCAAAGCATGATTAGCGTTCAGATAAGCAACAACGGTAACATGACAGCAGAAAATATTAATCTAGAATTAGAAATTACTGATGGAGGAAATAACGTTGATACACAATTATGTTTTATCTCTGCGATTGTCCCAAACCAGCAAAAAAACTGCATATTTGACATGCTGGCCGAAGGAGAATCTATTTTCATAATAGCGAAAATAGATACTTATAATCGCAACAATTACGACATTAATCCCTTAGATAATGTTCTTGAAGAATCCGCTAAGGTTATCATACCCCAATTGTCTACAAATATTGAAATAGACAACCAAAAAGAATGGTACACTGACAATGAAGTTATCANCGTGAGTGCAAATGTCAACCCTTTTTCACCCGCCCCAGTTAATTTTTCATGGTGGTATTCTGGAATAATTTCCATTGATTACGGGCAAGAAATTAATCTAAACACCGCAGACTATGGTTTGGGAACCCACAATTTCAAACTTATCTCAACTGATTCTCTAGGAAATAGCGAAACATTATATTTTAACATTAAAGTATTTTCAGAAATCTATATTTCGAATCCACCAATGTATCAAGCAAGTGCTATTTCAGCAGATGACACAATGGAAATCTCTCATGCAACTACGCTGCCGAAGGTTGGAGAAAATTACAATCTACCCGGAAATAGCCGGCCGATTATGTTATTGCAATTTGATCTTCATGAATCAGCAAGCAACCAAAGTTTGTTTGATGGTCAAAACTGGATTGACATTGAATTAAGTCTGTTTGATTGTGTGCCCGAAAATGTTCCGCTTTCCTCGATTGAGATTAGAAAATTAAATTCCTTTGATGACACTAATTGGGATTACTTTAACACAGAGCATTATGGTTTGATTAATCAGACTGTAATGTCTATTAAGATCTATGAAGCGACAACGATATTAGTTATTGGGGATCTTGGAGAACCGAATATTGAAGCGGCGAATTTTTCTGTGGATTTGATTTCGGGAGGCAACCTAGAACTAAACTGGGATCCACGTGGCAATACGGAAAGTGACTACATTCTAGGGTGGAATGTCCATCAAAAAATAGTCCCTGATTTTGGCGGTACAATTTTCCCGTCTCCTCAACAGAATTACAACCAGAATCTTTGGGACGATCTTGTTGCAGATTCATTTAGAAGTTTTGTCCCTTTGGATGAAACTAGTTGGCAAGACTTGATACCTGTGCCCGAGGGATTCTGTTCATCGTATGCAATTATCCCCGTTGATAGAACGGGACAAACTTACAACCAACTTGCTAATGTTTCGATGGAAAATGGGGTCGCTGCATTTATCTGTGGCGATGCTGATCCACCATCCACATCAGTCGTAGAAATGAAGAGTAATTCGAGATTCACTAATGATTCTGCATGTTTTGACATTCTGAAGGATTGGAACCTTTGTTACGAGGTTACTATTTCTTGGGAGTGGCCACAGGGTGAAGTNGGTGAAACATGGAACCTNTATCGTGTCGAACAGTACCCAAACGGTATGGATTTAACATTACTACAACCGATATTAACCAACATCACTTACGTTGCGGGAGAGAATTTCCAATACACCCAAAGCGGGATTGATGATGAGGGTATTAGACCGATGAAAACCTACTACTACATCGCNACNCCAACAGATCAATACGGTAACGAAAGAACCGTAGCAATTTATCCATCGGGGAATGTGCAAAGAGTCAACATAGAGAATGATTGGTGGGCATTCAATCAGCATCTAGTTCCAGAACCAGAGCCAGAACCAGAGCCTCCGTTAAACAATGAATGGTTAGGCAATTTTAGTGATAGTTTAGACCAACAAGAGTTTCAAACTGCCGGTATTGTGACACTCGTGACTTTATGTCTAGGCGTAATTATGTTGGCCTTCATCAGTAAAAGATTGAAGAGACTAAGGAGAGTAATCAGGGCAAGAAATCGAAGATTAGCTGAATCAAGGACTAATGAATTCGAAGACTTCTATTGATGATGGCGCGGCAGGGGAGATTCGAACTCCCGAGGTGAGACACCACCGGATTAGCAATCCGGCGCAATGGCCAGGCTATGCGACTGCCGCAATAAGTCTCGCTAAATTAGATGTAGTCATGAATATGACGGTCGGAAAAACTAGTTATCAACTCTGTGATAACGGCCCTAGATAACCCAAAGATTCCGGTGGGATAGCACAAATGATAACCAACAGTAAAAACATCCAACCGAGATAATACAATGACCTAAAGAAAGATTTTGCTGCTTTAGGCATTCTGCCATTCTCATCAAATGGCTCATTGACATCAATTGACCACACGGAAACCGAATACCAAATTGTTAACCCTCCTGCAACAAATGCCCATAGTAAAGGCAGTCCAGACTCCGGCCAGAAGCATGGCACTGACCCAAGCATTAGCAGTAGAAAGCAGTAAATTTTAGCTTGAAGTAGTGTATATTCTGGACCTTTGACTTCATTCATCATCGGTACTTCGGCTTTAGCATATTCTCCTGACCTGTACAGAGCCAAAGCCCAGAAATGTGGTGGCGTCCACAGGAATATTAAAGCAAAAAGCATCCAAGGTATTGGTGAAGCCAAGTCTAATGGATTGGCATTGGTGGTGTAATCAGCTGCTGCTACCGCCCAACCAATCAATGGAGGAGTGGAACCAGCAATACCGCCTATTACGATATTTTGTGGGGTGCTCCTTTTCAGCCACATGGTGTAAATTAGAACATAAAACAGTACCGAGAAAAAAGACCAAAATGCTGCTTTCCAACTAACAATCAAGAAAATTGATGAACCAACAAAGGCGATAATTATTCCAAAAATTAACGCCCCATTAGCAGAAATGTGACCAAGCGGAACTGGCCTAGTTTGGGTCCTTTTCATGTGTTTATCGATATCTGCATCAAACCACATATTGATCGAATTTGAGCCCCCTGCCGACAATGTCCCACCTATTATGGTAATTATCGAAGCATAGAAAGTGTCCTGCCAAGTTCTATCGACATCTATCAATCCATGTCTAGCCAACATATCGTGGACAAGAATGGCACAGATTGCAGTAATTTGCAGCAGAATTATTACCCTTAATTTCATCAGTTTTAGAAATACACTCAACCATCCCGGATGAGGATNATCCTGTTTAGTTTCACTCATTGAATCACTCTTCATTGTCTTGTTTAACAAGATGACTTAATCTAAACATCATTGGACCGCTCGCTGCAACAATAAATGTTGATACGCCACCCAATAAATGTAATAGAGATATCCATTCAGGAAATTCACCAATCTTGGCTTTAATTAAATAAGCAGCACCAATCATCAAGTTGGCAAACCATAGAATTGTAGTCAGTAATAAAGCATTGTAGTAAGGTGTTGAATTTTCAAAATTGTCTTTTTGTTCTTTCAATTTTAATATAGAGGTGATTAGCACCAGACCAACCAATAAAGCCCCGATTCTGTGAATCATTTGAACAAGTATTCCCGAATTATCTAATGATGGGAAAAATTGACCATTACATTCGGGCCAGGCATCTGGAAAACCAACAGAACATGATTGGTTGTATTGGCCTCCCGCAGTAGAAGAAACCCAAGCACCGAGAACCAACAAAATCAAAACCGCAATAGCGGTCAAATCAAATTTCTTATAATATTGATTTTTGAAATCATGTGCAACCTCCAAGAATCGCCATTTTGCTCCTTCCTTTACCCTAGTAAGCATATACTGCCAAAGGATCAACGCAGTAAATATTGATGCTAGAGATAAATGTAGAGCAACTGACCAATCAGCATTATCATAAAATACCGTTACGGCTCCTGCAATGGCCTGCACGAATAGTAAAACAGTGATAAGAATTGATGTCCTAAAATTGGTTTTACCGTAGAAATCTATTTTTCGTTTGGCGACTAGAACATTAAGTAAGACCGGAATCGCAATTAAACCTACCAAGAATCTGTGAAACCATTCCAAGAATATTTCAAACACAGTGTATCTGTGTTCTTCGCCTCGCGAATCAATCTGGTCAGGGTTCTCTTCCCAGTAAGCCTCCTGTTCGTCTTCTGAAATATCAAAGCCAAAAGTTCCAAAGCACTTTGGCCAGTCTGGACATGACTCTCCAGCATCATGGATTCTTATTGCCCCGCCAAATGATATTATTAATACGGCAAAAAGTAGCATAAATAGAGGTAATGTTGAAGGGCGTCGCCACCAAACCTCCTCCATGGTTGACTGGAGTAGAGTGCCCCTTTTGAACACATGCCCTAGTAAATCAACAATCATTATTCCAAATAGAAAAATGCCTTACTTGGTGATAATTGTTGCTCTAACGGCACTGATCTCGCCTGATATATCTTCAGCCGAGGATCCTNCTCAACAATCTCATAGCGATACGCAGGGTGGACTTATGGATGTATATTTCCTCGACCTACCCTGTGATATCAATTCTACATGTGAGGTTTCAAGACCTGCTCATTTGGTTGAATATTTTGGAGCTGATTGGTGTGAACCATGTGAATCGTTAGAATTATTTTTGAATACATTAAATTTTGATGACGTTGCGTTAATCCAACATCATCCATCTGTCCTTGACCAGAGTTACCTTAATCATTCGAAAGAGGTTTTTGATAAAGAATATCGGCTATTATTTATTCCGTCATTAATCGTTAACGGTAATAGTTTGCTAACCGGTTCAACTCAGGGAGTGGAATTAAATCAAAGTTTGATGATCACTGACAGCGGTTTTGCGGGCCTAGAAAATATCTCTGTCGAGAATGGCATCCTTTTTTGGAACACATCTACAGAATATAATCTAACTATTTGGAAGTTAGAGCAAACAGAACATGAGTATGATAACAGAACTTTGCCTTATTTAGCAGTCGAACGTGTGACTTTAACAAATGATAATCGTCAATATGACATCAGTCTATGGTTGAATCATTCAGGTGGAAGGTTGGTGTTTATTTTGCAAGACGATATCTATCCAAAACCACTAGAATCGATTTCAACCAGTCCGACCGGAGATAAATTTCTCAGCGATGGAGTACAAGATAATAATCAGCTTTTTGCGCACAATGGGAGTTACGAACTCGCAATCATCACATTTGTAATACTGTTTTTAGCCCTCCTACCTGCACTTCTTTCGTTTAGAAATCTACAAAAACAAGGCATTGATGAAGCAGAATAATCTGAGGTAGTTTGAAAAACACCTGCCCTTAGGGTGTGCTACGACTGAGTGTCGATGTGATTGTTATGGTAAAACCGATTCGTCTCCATACCCGATTTGAAAGAGCTAGAATTATTGGGGCGAGAGCCCTACAAATTGGCATGGGTGCCCCGCTTTACGCCGGGGAAGAAGTTTTGAGAGAAGCGTTCAAAGATGAACTCATCTCTTTATACGGCTTTGAAGAAGCATCGGTTCGTTTCGTACTAGACCCACTAAAGATTGCTCTGTATGAATATGAGCATGAATTGATTCCAATAGACATTGATCCACACGAAGATTAAATCACGATTGGGAATTAAATCCGTAATATTCGGGGTTCACCACTTCTGGCAGTAATTCCCGCTTCAGTAAAATCGTTCTCACAGTCCATAAATCAACGAATATGCGGTACTTTAAAGTCGCATCTAGGTAATCCACGCCGCTAGAACCTCCAGTCCCCATTCTTCTGCCAATCATTCTCTCTACCATTCTTGCGTGAGAATTCCTAAACAGTAATATTGATTCTTCGGCTTCAACAAATGAATCAATAAGTGTTCTAGGCCATGCTAGGAGTGGTAGATTTCGGTACGATTCAATGAACAATAGACCTGCTCTTGATCGGTTTACTTCACCTTCGGGAATTAGAAAATCCTTGGCATTTTGTATTGATTTTTGTAGGCGGTCTCCGAGTGTTGATTCGTTACCATGGCCAATAGACGTAAAATGAGAAATTACCATTTTTGAATGTTCATTCATTGCAATTAAGTGGCTATTGATATAATCAGATACCACCTGCTTATCATTTGATTGTCTTGGTAATGAACCGTTTATTGGAGTACGAGAAAGCCAATTTGTCAGTAATTCGTTTAGTGATGGAGAATTAATCATAGCTTCAAATTCGTTTACTACCGATGACGATATTTTACCTTCGCTTTCTAAGCGTTTCATGTGATTTAACGGATCCATTCCCGCATCTCTTTGTTGCTGTTCTAAACCCAAGATAATCTCAATTTGGCGTAATTGCCATGATTCAAAACCTGACGAAGTCCCCAATCTATCTCTGAATGACAAGAAATCTTGAGGTGTTAATGTTTCCATTACTTTCCACTGGTGTGACATTAAATTGAAGACCTCTGTAACTCTCTTCAGATGATGGACTATTTTTGGCATAGATTGTTCGCTTATGTTGTTACTATCCATTAATTTGTGAACTTCTTTCAACTCAGAGATTACGAGTTTAAACCATAACTCAAACGCTTGGTGGACGATAATAAAGTGTTTCTCATCATTACTAGGTGCAGGATAATAACCACTGGGGCCTTCTTGTAATTGTAGCATTTCTTCTAATCGAAGATAATTACCATATGTCATCCTATCTGAGGCATCTTGCCCTTCCATGGTAAGGGGATGGTTAGTCGAGACTTGAACTTTCACTGTGTATTTATGAGAAAAGACATACTGGAAATTATTTCTTTGGCCATTTATGTCTCAAAAATAAAAATAAGTCCATAATGCTCATATGGGGGACACTAAACCACTCGGCATGGGCGTAGACAACGGTACACTGTCATCGTGGCTTTCCGACTATGACCTAGACAATCTAACTATTGGCGTTGTCGCATCTCATTCGTCATTACAAATCCTTCACGGCGCAAGAAAAGAGGGTTTCAAAACTCTTGGAATCGCAGTTGGTGAAAATCGAAGAAAGTTTTACCAAGCATTCCCTGGTGCTGAGCCAGATGAATGGTTAATTTTAGAAGACTATAGAGAGATGCTCGACTACGCAGAATGGTTTCGAAAGCGCAATGTGATAATCATCCCTCATGGTTCATTGGTAGAATACTTAGGGTCAACTAATTTTAAGAATTTACAAGTTCCTACCTTTGGCAATAGAGGGATTTTGCATTGGGAAAGTAGTAGACAGAGACAGAGAAAATGGTTGGAAGCGAGTGGCTGTGACATGCCAAAGGTTCTCGAAGACCCACATGATATCGATGGCCCAGTTATTGTCAAGTATGCTGGAGCTAAGGGTGGCAGGGGCTACTTCATAGCAAGAGACTACCGTGACTTTCGCAGAAATGTCGATATTGAAGAAGAGTTCACAATTCAAGAGTATGTTTTAGGATGTCGTTACTATTTACATTTCTTCTTCGACCCAATCGCAGACGACGGTTACCAGGTTCAAGGTAAGGGAAAACATGCGGGCAGAAATCTTGGCCGGCTAGAATTGCTCTCCATGGATAGAAGAGACGAATCCAATGTTGATGAATTTTACAAATTGGGCTCACTGAGAGATCTTCGTGAAATGAGTTTAGAACCATCATTTGTAGTAACTGGAAATCAGCCAGTTGTGATAAGAGAATCACTGCTTCCGAGAGCCTTTGAAATGGCTGAGGGAACCGTCGCTGAATCGTTTGTGCTAGAAGAGGGAAGTCGTGGAATGATTGGGCCATTCTGCTTGGAGACTATCGTTACTGACCAGTTAGATTTCAAAGTCTTTGAAATAAGCGCAAGAATCGTNGCAGGGTCCAACCCATTTGTGGGCGGTTCACCGTACTCCGATATTAATGAAGAACGAATGTCTACCGGCAGGAGAATCGCCCGATCGATTAACAAGGCAAAGCAAGAAGGACGCTTGACTGACATTTTGTCATAATCAAAGATTCAAATCATCATCTTCGATTTTGATTTCAATTTCGGGTTCCTCATATGACTCTGGCACTTCTTCAGTGACAGATTCTTGTTCAATGACTAATTCCTCTTTAGTGAGAGATTCTTCATTTTTGCCAGATATTAAATTCATTTCATGACGGATGGCATCAATTTTCGATTGCCTTTCTTCCATAGTTGGTACAGTGAATTGAGCTACCAGTTGTATCGGATCACCATGCGATAATTTACCATCGAATTCAAGTAAATCGCCAACATTGTTGACAATTATCTTGAATTTTGTTGGGTCTTTTGTCCGACGTTTTTTGTGCTTCTTGTAATGATGAACGTAGACTTGGTACACGCCAGGCTGCGCAGTGCCATCGCTCCACACGACATTCTCTACAGGTTTTTTTGTCTCAGGTCTAACATTTGCATCGACGTCTAACTCTCCACCGCATTCCGATAGCTTGTTTCCACCATGAATCCTCTCCCCGGATGGGCACACCACATGCAAATCAAGATCGTTGTAATTGTCCCACATCAGAGATACCTGAACATCTCCAGAACGGGCGCCTTCTCTATCTAATCTGGATTGAAGTTCTTTCATGGCGGTTTCCGCTGCTTGTTTTGATTCGAGTTCCTCTTGTTGCCTAGCTGCTTCGAGCTCAGCTAACCTTTGTTCCTCTGCTGCTGCAAATTCGGCTTGCCTTTCCTTTTCCTCTGCTTCTCTTTCTTGTTCTAACTTAGCAGATTCTTCCGCTTCGATACGCATCTGTTCCTCTAAACTTGTCTTAACATACTCTACTTGAGCATCCCTAGCGGGAACTTCAAACTGGCAAACTAGTTTTATTGGATCACCATGCGTTAAATCCCCGTGATATTCACGATAATCACCAACATTGTTGACTATGATTTGGAATCCCGTAGGGTCTTTAGTACGACGCTTCTTATGCTTTTTGTAATGGTGAACATAAACTTGGTAATTTCCTGGTGGGGCTGTTACTCCTGGCCAAACTACATTTTCAACCGGCTTTTTGGTTTCTGGCCTTACATTAGCATCAACATCTAATTCTCCGCCACATTCTGATTTTTTATTTCCCCCGTGAATTCTTTCACCAGACGGGCAAACAACGTGAAGATCGAGGTCGTTGAAATTCTCCCACATAAGAGAAATTTGAACGTCGCCGGACATTGCGCCCTCTCTTGAAAGCCGGGCTTGCAATTCTGACATGGCAGCCTCGGCTGCTGCTCTTGATTCCATTTCCTCTTGTAGTTTAGCAGCCTCTAATTCAGCGAGCCTCTGCTCTTCAGCGGCTGCCATTTCTGCCTGACGCAGTTCTTCCTGTTCTTGACTTAGTCTTGCTTCCTCTTGAAGACGTAATTCAGACATTCTAGCCTCTTCTTCAAGTCTTCGACGTTCGGATTCTTCNTGCTCTTTCCTTTGTTGATCCTCAGCTTCTCGCCTCAGGCGTTCTTCTTCTTCAAGTCTTAGCCTTTCTTGTTGACGTCTCAATCTTTCCCTTTCAGCTTCTTCAGCTAATTTTCTTGCATTTTCGGCTGCCCGCAGTTCGGCTTCTTGCACTGCAAGCTTTGATTCAATTAATTCGGCTCTTCTTCGCCGAGCCTCAACTATTGCTAATTTCCTATCGATTTCTTGTTTGGTTCTACCAAAGCTTGGCGCTCCAGCGTCTTGTCGAAGACCCTCGGCAGACATCCCGGGGCGCATGTTCAATTTCGCATCGCTGCGTACAAGTACATACCACATCCCAAACAAAAAACTGCCACTGAGGGCACCCATTGCGGCCATAGTTACGGGCTCCATCAGGCCATCCATGGAGAACTAGTCTTTTGAAGCATCGGTTGAACTGCGACTATCACTGGAATAAGGATTGGCAATATAACCCTTACAAGATAATGCAAAGTATTGAGAAATAGGAGATTGTCGGGCGACCATGGGAAAACGGGATGTTATGACAGAAATACTTCCAAAAGGCAGGGGTGTTTGGGTTCCAATCGACCATGGAGTTACAGATTTTCCTTGTGAAGGCTTAGAAGATATCGAGGCGACGATCAAATCGTTGATTGCTGGCAAGGTCAATGTTATAGTTGCTCACAAAGGAGTAATTGACAAATTTAGTCATCTTTGTCAGGGAACAAAAACTAGCATGATTGCTCATCTTTCTGCCTCAACACGACATGGTGGAAAAAATAATAACAATAAGGTCCTGGTAGGAGACGTTGATGAAGCGATAATGAGAGGCGCAGTAGGCGTATCTTGTCAAGTTAACATAGGCTGTAAAAAAGAATCTGCGATGCTTGAGAGAATGGGACATATTACCACTAAAGCATACCTGAGTGATGTGCCCGTACTAGGCATGGTATATGTTAGGGGAGAGAATGTCAATCTGATGAAAAATGATTCTACCAACGGATATGCTCATGCTGCACGAATTGCCTTTGAGTTAGGTTGCGACGCAGTAAAAACCGTATGGACTGGTGACAAGGATAGTTTTTCTAAAATTTGCCGCAGTGCCCCGGTACCACTACTAGTTGCGGGTGGTCCATCAACCGATGACAGTAAAGAAATACTAACCATGGTTAAAGCATCAATTGAAGCAGGTGGTTCCGGTGTTTGTATGGGAAGGCAGATTTTTGCTCACCAAGATGTCACTGCAATTTCTATGGCGATTGGAATGATTGTTCACAATAATGCAAGTGTTGAAGAAGCGCTTGAAAAATATGCATTGTAAGGTGGTTATATTGCAAATTTGGTGTGATTGTCGTACGGATTCTATACCAAAAGACCTCGATGATGTTTTTGATTTCACCCTAACTAGAGACCGAAGTGGTGACTTCAATTTAGATGGAAATAAACTAATCCGTAACGATTCTTTAGTAGGTTATGCGTTTGTGATTGATGGCATTGAGAGTTATGAAAATGTGAGAAATAAAATAGGTTTGGTCGAATGGATAATTCTCGACTTTCCAAACTGGAAGATGATTCCTGTTGAAAATGCTATCTCAGAATGTGAAGGCACTGGCACCAAAATAGCCGTTGTAGTTGATGATGTCAAAAATATAAACGGCATTGCATTTGCCCTAGAAAAAGGCGTAGATGCAATCATAATCAAGAGTGTAGATAGTCTGATTCAGGTTTGCAGTGTCGCAAAATCACAACGTTTAGAAAATGATTCCGGAGAAAATAACAACTTGGTTGAATCCCTCGATAATCTACAATTAACTGAATTGACAATTACAAAAATTGACTCTGGCGGTGTTGGTGAAAGATATTGCGTAGACTTAATCTGTTTAATCTCCCAGGGTGAAGGTATGTTAATCGGTTCCAGCTCATCATCTATGGCTTTGGTGCACGGAGAGGTAATTGAGTCTGAATTTGTCCCTGCTAGACCGTTTAGAGTAAATGCCGGTCCCCCACATTCATACATCCTAATGGCCAATGGGAAAACTAAGTACCTGTCTGAACTACAACCCGGGGACGATGTGATGCTAGTGTCGGAAAATGGATCTACAAGGAGTGCGACTGTCGGTCGATTAAAAATTGAAAAACGCCCTTTTTTGCAAATTTGTTGGGAAAATGACTATCAAATATCAAACTCTATTTTCCTCCAACAGGCAGAGACCGTTCGCATCCTGTCTCGAGTTGGAGTGGTGAATTCAGTGACAAACCTAGAAATCGGTGACACGATTCTATGTCATGAGTCAGACCACACCAGGCACATAGGCAACAAAGTGTCGATTAGTTCTAAGGAGGTGTAAAATGGCTGTAATCGGTACCGGTCAAGCCCATGGCGCCTGTAGTTTGTTACACGCAGCAGGCACTGGATATGGGGCCTCTTTATCGCTTGATTTACCAGTAATTGTGAAAGCACTCGACAGACCAAGTAAACGAAAACTGAAGGATCATGATAACCTTCTTCCTACCGTTGTTGATACTTGGGTTGAAAACCAATTGCCACTACCAAATGGTTTGGGAAAAGAAGACATTTTTTGGGCCGTTGCTTCAAAAATACCACAAAGTAGGGGATTGAAATCTAGCGCTGCGATATCGGTGGCTGCGGTAAAAGCACTTTGTGACGCGACCCAAACCGAGTTAGATGATGCTGAAATAGTTAGTTTATCGTCCCAAGCACAAGTCGCTGCTGGAGTCTCAATAACTGGTTCAATCGATGATTCATGGGCTTGTCTAACTAAAGGATGGAAACTTATCGATGCGAATTCCGAAGATATCAATGAAGGGGTTGTTATGGAAGGGCCAGGATTAAATCCTGATGATTGGGTGGTTTTGATTGCCGCAAGAGATCCGAGAAAAGATAGACCGCAAATAGAAGACTTCGCTCCCATGTTTAACGAATTTGAAAAGGCGTTGATTGCTTTACAGCAGGGCGAGATACTGAATTGTCTTACCATAAATGGCCGCGCGATGTGTTCGGTAACTAATGACCTTCAAGGTAGAAAAATATCTAATGATGCTTTCATTAATGGCGCCCGATCATCTGGAATGAGCGGCTCTGGTCCTGCGGTTTTGATTATAGTTCCATCACTATTGCAATCATCCTCTAATCGAATAAAATCTAACTTGAAAAGATTAATGCCAGAAAATCTAATCATAGAAACTAAGTTTTTGTCCATGGATTCAGACGAATTAGAATTGTAACCATATTGCGCAGGTTCTTGAACTAAAGCCTGTAGGATTTACCGATACCGATGCAGATGAGTTTAGGTGAAGTCCTTCGACTTACCTTATTTGGTACCAGTCACGGTCCACGAGTTGGCGCCTTCCTTGAAGGCGTTCCCAAAGGGATAGCAATAAGTCCTGAAACCATCCAACAAGCAATGAATGAGCGAAAACCAGGAGGCAAGTATGCAAGTAAGCGTAAAGAGTCTGATGTTGTTGAATTACTCTCAGGAGTAAATGATTCAATCACAACTGGCGAAGTTATCGAAATATCTATCAAAAATACCGACGTTAGGTCAAAGGATTATTCATTCCTACCTCACCAACCTAGACCTGGTCATCAAGATATGGTTATGATGATGAAGACTGATGGCAACGCAGATTTACGTGGGGGAGGTACCTCTAGTGCGAGGCTAACTGCACCAATAGTTGCGGCTGCGGCAATTATAGCGCCAATAATCAGTTACCTCAAAATCACCATTAATGCCCATGTTTCATCGATTGGGGCAATTAATTCAAAGCCAATATCTGCCTGTCCAGAAAAATGGGCAACTGAGACGTGTCAAGCCATTAGGTGTAGGGATCCTGAATCTGCTAAGGAAATGGCCAAAATTATTGAGCAAAGCCGAATGAACCTAGACTCTATCGGCAGTGAAGTCGAATTGCAAATCTCTGGTATGCCGATAGGAATCGGCGAGCCATGGTTTGATGGAATTGAGCCTTACTTGGCTAGGACCATGATGTCAATACCCGCTGCTAGAGGAGTTGAGTTCGGAGAAGGCTTCTCTGTTGTAAGAATGACCGGTAGTGAACACAATAACCCTTGGGGAGGGGATAAAGAAAATCCTATAATGTTAGGAGAAAAACCAGATGGTGCATTGGCTGGTTTGTCGACCGGTTCTGACTTATTCTGTAAAGTTGCCTTTAAGCCACCATCCAGTATCCCAAAAGAGCAACTCACCCTCAACCTAGAAACCAACCAACAAGAACCTTTGATTGTAAAAGGTAGGCATGACCCTGTGCTTGCTCCAAGAGCGGTTGCAGTTGTTGAAGCAATGGCCAAATTTGTTGTAGCAGATTTAGCGCTGAGGGGTGGATTCTATAATGAATGATATCGTTATACACAAATTTGGTGGCTCTTGCCTGAGAGATTCCTCGGATCTTGAAGTCATAAAAAGAATAATAAAATCCCAACCGAGTAAGATTGTAGTTGTTGTCTCTGCATTATGGGGCACCACTGATCGATTACTCAGAGCAGCTAATGAGCCGAGATACGCAACTAGGTTGGTGTCAGACCTTAGAAAACAACANCTAAGGTTCTCGCCNAAAATAGATGAGTCGATATTTGCCGATAAGTTCAANAACGTATTGAGNGGNATAGACAAATCACTCATTAATCTGTCCAAGAATCCTGATAGTTACGTTGATATCAATACCTTACTTGCTGCGGGTGAGAGACTTTCTGCACTGGTGGTTGCAAATGAATTAAGAAAACAGGGCTTGGATGCTAATGCAGTTGGTTCTGAAGATGTGGGAATTTGTTTGGATGGCAGTGACAATGCTACTAGTGTCGATATCGAAAAATCAATACAAAAACTAGACCACTCTGCATTTAGAGGAATACCNATNATTACCGGATGGTTCGGCGAAGGTCGAGACGGGAATCTGGCATTACTTAGTCGAGGAGGAAGCGACCATACTGCTGCTGCNATTGCAAGAATTTTGGACGCTAAAAAGTTGATTTTATGGAAAGACGTCGATGGAGTATTATCTGTCAATCCAAGATGGGGAGTAAATGCCGAACCAATCCCATACCTTGGTTATGACGAGGCTAGGGAGTTATCAAGGGTTGATGCACCGGTTATCCATCACACAACAATGATGCCCGTCAAAGATTCTGGCATACCCATAGAAATTAGAAATCTGCATTCTCAATTTGTTGATAATGCACCTACAATCATAGGACCAAATATAATTCAATCAAATCAATTGAAAGCAATCGGATGTATGAGGAGCATAGCCAAAATCACAGTAGAGATTGGTGACATTGCTAGTCAAAGTAAGATGTTAGGACAGATATTGGTGCAATTAGATCAAGAAAATGTAACTTGTTGGTCGGTCAAATCCAGCCCCTCAAAGGTTGATTTCATTGTTACTCAACAACAATTAACCACCACAGAATCTGTTATTCAGCGAAGTCTACCAATTTCCAATGTTGAGTATTATTCTTGTCTGATTTCTTTTATTGGAACCAACAACAGAGACATTATTGATGATAGAGTCGAAAAGATGAATTCAAACGACCTAGAATTATCATACCTAGATTCAACGGAACTATCAGTACAATACATATGTAATACTGAGGATGTAAAAAATCTCATGAGAAAGCTATCCACAATTGTTCTAGAGAAACCAAGGGCTTAGATTATTCTGCACGCTTTTCTCTAAATTTCTGTAAATGGTTAGGCAAGTTTAGGGCGAACAGTCCACCAATTACACAGAATACAAAGAATGATCCAAGTGCTACACCATATACCGATATTAACTCTACCGACTCTTCCATTCGAGTTGCCGTATCCGATGAGAATATGCCAACGATGAATGGCAAAATTGTATTTGCCGAAAGAACGATAATTGCCAATATTGCCGCAGTTATGGGATTAATGAATAATGAGCGATGGTATTTTCCAACTATTTTCTTTGGATTCATCACATAAACTTCATTGGTTCTAATACTAGTATCAAGCATTGAGTACCTGATGACTCCGTTGGCCAACTCAAAATACATAACCAACAGTACTGCATAACTGACAACTAGAATGTTAAGCAGGGTTGGGCTATCTTGTAATTCTAATGGATCGGTGGTCAATGAAACCTTGGATGCTGCAAATCGCATAATTGCTAAAATAAACATTAGATTACTGATAAGCGTGAATCTGCCATCTCTTTGCATTGTACCCCAAAACCCTGTTCCAGCAGCGATAACAATTATGCCAATCTGCATTATGAAGGAAATTGTTAAACTACCAGTAATCATATACCAAAGCGTTCCTTCTGGCGGTGAGATCATGTATGTTAGTAGTGAAAGGGCAATTAAGACTCCATATACCGCAAGTTGTAGATTTTGAACCATCCGATCTGGTGGGAGAAATTTAGTTTTTGGCACCAAAGGCCCACCAAGTAAACTTTCGATAAATGTCGGCATTTCAACAGTTGGTATTGCGTCTTTTGGAATTTCTGACCCAGAACCAGCTTGACCCGCTAATTTCTTTCTAGAAGGGGCTGATGACCTTACTGTCTTACTCTCATAGAGGACTCTTGTATCTCCGGATGGTTTATTCATTGTCATATCTACTCCTCAGAATCCTCTTGCACCAGCCAATGCAGTTGATAGTAACATATCTGGTTCCCAGTCCATAATATTGACACCTAAACCTCTTAATTCACCAATCAAAACATCTCGTTCAGTCTTCAATACTTCATATCCTGTTCGATCGATTCTTCTAGCATCAAACTCAAATTCGAGGGATGATGGTGAAAGAACAGTTACATCAAAATTCCTCGCTCGAAAGTCTCTGAGTGCGCTTACAATAGTCGGATCATCTTCCAAATTTGACAAGAATATTATCGGACTTCCTTTGTTAATATGAGGCATAATACGATTCACTACTACCTGTAATGGAATATTACCCCGAGCTACCGCCCCGGCTAACTTAGTTAAGATTACATATAGTTGCTTTTTTCCAGTGTCTCGATCCACGCTAACAACCTCGTCTCCATAGACTATTACTCCTACCGAATCTCTTCTACTGAGGAAATATTTCGCTAAAGAGGCTGCGGCTCTTGTTGAGTAAACCAATGCATTTCTAGATACTGGCCCGGTTTCAGAAACTGCTCTTGAGTCAACAATAATGATTATATCCGATACTGCATCCCTTTCTCTTTCATTAACCATTAATTTCCCTGAACGTGCGTATGCTGACCAATTTATTGCTCTGAATGAATCTCCTTCAAAATATTCTCTCAACGAGTAAAACTCTGATCCTGGGCCGGGTTGCCTGATATTTACCGCACCGGTGAAAATCTTTGGCACTCTTGACTTGACAAAGGTTTCTTTGAGATCTTCCATTTTTGGAAACACAAGGAAATCGTCGTAGACATGCATTTCTTTTTCCTTGTGAAACAAACCAAATGGGTCTTGTATTCTGACTGCAACTGGACCTATGCTGTAAAAACCTCTAAGCGGGCATTCAATTGTGTATTCTATGAAAGTCTCTCTTCTAGGGCCCAATTCCATCAGTATGTAATTTGACCCTTCCTTTATTCTCATAACCTCGGGAACCCTGTCTCTAACTTCAAGTATCTTTGGTAGTGGCGAATTATTCTGCATGCGAAGTGTTACATTCAATTCTCCATCCTCGAACAACCTTGCACTGGATAGTTTTCGCATGGCTATGACGCTGCCTAAAGCAATTCCTTCCTCACCAGACCATTCATCCGCTCTTCGACCAGAAGATGCAACATCAGCATGACCACCGAATAGGGCGGCCCAAGTTAGAAACACGAAGATGACAACTGCAATAGTTACTAATTGTTCATTCCGTAGCGTCAGGCCTAGCAAATACATTGCTATCGCTAGACTACCTAACATTGCTGATTTGCGGCTCCACATGATTAACACCCTTCAGTAGATTCAAACNGTAGGAACTGGTACTTCTCTTAGGATTGTTTGAATTACTTCACCTGCTTCAAGTCCTTTGATTTGATGCTCTGGTTTTAGAATAATTCGGTGTGCAATAGCCAGTTCAGCGACAGCTTTGACATCATCTGGGGTGACGAAGTCTCGACCTCTTAGTGCTGCAGATGCTCTCGATGTCTTCAGCAATGCTTGAGAACCACGAGGAGATGAACCAACTAGTACTCTAGGGTCCTCTCTAGTTCGAGCCACAATCTCAACCATGTACATTCTAAGTGCTGGATCGACATAAACATCCTCACATGCTTGCTGCATAGCGATAACTCTCTGTGGATCTGTGATGACATCAACATCTACTGCGTCCTTTCCTCGAGATATACGTCGCGATAGAATCTCATCTTCATCTGCACGGTCTGGATAACCTACAGACATCTTGAACATAAATCGGTCAAGTTGTGCTTCAGGAAGTGGATATGTACCTTCTTGTTCTACCGGATTTTGTGTAGCCATAACAATAAATGGCGCTGGTAATTTGTGAGTAACAGTACCGATTGTCACCTGCTTTTCTTGCATTGCCTCTAGCAATGCTGCTTGAGTCTTTGGCGGTGCACGGTTAATCTCATCAGCAAGCAGTAAATTACAGAATAATGGTCCTGGCTTGAAGGTGAATTCTCCCTTCTTTGCGTCGTATATGTTGGTACCGGTAATATCTGCAGGTAACAAGTCAGGGGTAAATTGTACACGTTTAAAGTCACATCCAAGAGCATCTGCGAAAGTGTTGGTCATTAGTGTCTTTGCTAAACCTGGATAATCCTCGAACAGAAGATTTCCATTGGAAAGAATATTGATAAGCACATTATCAATAACGTGTGCTTTTCCAATGATTACTTTCTGAACTTCAGCACTTATCGCTTGAGCGATAGCGCCAACTGCAGAAAGTCTCTCACGAATTTCTGGGGTACTCTGGTGCTTCGGCTGGGCCGGAGCGGCCGGGGCTGCTGGGGGTGCTGGTGCAGGTGCTGCTGGCATTGGCGCCGCTGGCATTGGTGCGGGCATCGGTGCCGCTGGC
>FUFK010037497.1_pt1 | contig 137952 bp, 112 predicted proteins | sample 1021851 | NCBI WGS metagenome assembly FUFK01 (sample SAMEA51879418, study PRJEB19060) | metagenome | reverse complement strand
CGCGGCAGGATTCGAACCCGCGGTCCCCGGCTTAGGAGGCCGGTGCATTATCCAGGCTATGCTACACGCCCGTTCTCGCGAGCACGCACTCCTGAAGAAATCTGCCCCAAAAACGAACACTCTTCGCAGGCCCATGCGATGCCATGAAGCAGGGGAGGCTTCTGGGTAAGACATGGCGAGCAATATGTCTGACCTTCCCAACCCCTATGGCGAAGACGACTTATCCGGCTCCACTGAGTCCGCTCTGGAACGAAGAGTTCGAATCAGAGACTCTCAGAGAGTGTTCTGGACCAAAATTGCCACTATACGGTGGAGTGGCCTCGCCAGAATATCCATATCATTCGCTGCGGTATTGGCTACGCTAATCCTAGCATCTGGTCGGGGAGGGGAACTGGTTTACGTCGGTGTTGCACTCTTCGCATTTCAGGCCGTTCTTTTCTTCCCTGCTATGCTGGCCTCTTCCTTCGCCCAGATGTCTGCTAGAGACCGACTACAGTTGAAAATCGGACGTACTAGATACATGGAAGCCTATCCCGGTGTTGAGAGAATCCTGAACACGCTCCAAGAGAGAACACTCAGAGAGAGAACTAGACTCATATGTGCGTTACTTGCAGCAGGAGCGCTGAATTCTGAGGACAACTTCGAGACAGGGACGATTCTGGCGTCGATACTCTTCGGATTAGCTGTATTTCTAGGATCTATCTCTATTATCAACACACTTCAGTTGGAACGTCGAATTCCTATGATAGACTCAGACTTTCCGTTGTTATCCATGCACGCCCCGACTCTCCATCAAAGTACTCTGAAGAGAGCTCTTACTGATTTGGTAGTAGCACATTTAGATCCGGAAACAGCGGGGGCATGGGACGATTGGGTCGTTGGCCTAGAAAACAAGGTCAGATCGAACCAAACTCCTGAATCTGCGGTAGAGCACCTGCTTAGAGTACTACATCTGAATCACCTAGGTCTCGTTGATGACAGCAGACTGATATCCGAATCCAAGAGGGTCTTCAGGATTGCTGCAATCGACGATTTAAACAATGACGAGTCTAAGTTCTGTTACAGGACACTCAGGAGACTAATGGCACACACTAGGGCATGGCAACCCGGACTCTTCAGACTGATCGATAGGCTCGAGGATGCTGCATTGAGGGGGCATGCCTCACTTATCGAGAGCCCATGGAGACTCGATCTGGACATCCCCCCCCGATGCTCCCAGGGGCAAGGGGACTTGTTCGTCATGATCCATAACCACTCTGGACGTGAATCTCAGATAGAGGTAGACATCATTGCCGCTGACGGAGAACCCCACCAGCAGACACTGAGGTTGAATCCTCCTGTATCTAGGCAGCCCAAGAAACCTGCAAAAATAGGAGAAGAGGGAAACGATATAGTAGACGTGCTAGCAAGACTGATTGACAACAGTCTGGTCTTATGGATAGGTCTGGCATGGCCCACTGGGTCAACAGGCTCTAAGCCAGTTCAGGTTAACATGAGGGGGCCCACAGGGGAGACACTCTCGGCGTTCGTGGTTCAGACAACGCTCTCCTCCGGATTCAATCCAGAGGGAGCCACAGAGAAGATGCTCGATGCAGCAGTTGCAGTACGCAGAATTGCTATTTCCGTCGCCGATTGACATTACCCGGGGAATCTCTCACAGCGTCACGTTCTTGTGACCGAGACCTCTGGGTTGGAGAGAAAGATGGAGTCCAGGGAGGTTGTCATCATCGGTTCGGGTCCATCAGCCCTGCGTGCGGCGATAGCCTGCGCTGATGGAGGAACGGTTCCACTTATGATTGATGAGTTTGGAATCGGCTCTGCCTCGGGCTCTCACCCGGTAGCCGGATTAGCAGCCTCGATAGATGAAATGGACTCAAAGTCCCATGAAGAGGACACTCTGGCACTAGGTGGCGAAACATGCGATGAGGAGGCTGTATCCAGGACATGTAAACAGGGAGTTGATACTTTAGCTGAACTAGAGAGGTGGGGATTGGCACTAAGGCGTAGAGAAGGAGGGCTTCCACATGCATCCGCTGCACCAGGGCACAAAACACCCAGGCTAACGGGATGCGGAGACTCAACCATAAGGGAGGTGACGAGGATACTCGAGGAACAGGCTATCAAGAGAGGAATCCAGAGAAACGCCGATTCGATTCCTCTTAGCATAGTCTCGGACAACTCACAGGTTCGGGGGATTGTGACTCTAGATGTCCCCACCGGAAGAATAGACGCTATTCAGGCCAAGGCAGTCATATTAGCAACCGAAGGTCACCAGGGACTCTGGTCAAAACCCAGCGATGGTTCAGGAACCGGCTCGGCACTCGCTATTGCTGCTGGTATCGATCTAAAGGGGATGGAAATCACCCCGAGGCATCCTCTAACGATTAGGGATTGTGGGATTCACATCCCTCTCGATGTATTAGGATCCGGTGGGAGAATAAGAAGGGAGAACGGAGACGACGTAGGCCCAGAGGAAGTCCTGGAAGGAGAACCATGTGTGCTCGATCTTAGACAGATGGACGCAGACGCAAAGGTTTGGTTCTCACAGACATCTATGCGAATAATGGATAGACTAGGGATTGATATTTCAAAGGACGTAATACCTCTTTCTCCAGGAGTAGCATACACAACCGGTGGCGCACCATCCGACGCGCAAGGAAGAGTTCTTTTCCAAGGTCACACAACAGAGGGTCTTCCTGCCGAGCTGTGGCACACAGGCCTATACGCTGCTGGAAGGAGCGCTCATACTGGAATGCACGGATCGAGCGCGCTACCCGGGAATCTTCTACTTGACGACCTAGTATCAGGCAAATCAGCAGGTGAGCACGCTTCGAAATGGGCAACAGAAATCAAATTTGGAGGAAATACTCAGATTGAGGAGGCCGTTAAGGGAGAATCAGATAGGATCTCTTCCATAATGGGTGGAGATGGAATGGCAGTTGCCAAGTTTCACTCGAAGTTGACATCTGCAATCTCTTCCGGATCATCTGAAGAGGCATCACTAGCCGAAGTAAGAGCGATAAAAGACACAGGAATCACCCTAACTGATGCCTCATCAATCATGAACACCGAAATGGTAGAGGCTCTACGGTTGGTTGGCCTTGCATCAGTCGCTGAAGTGATTCTTACTTCTGGGTGAGGGATATGGAAGATCCCCGAAGCATCTTCACAATGATCATCCAAGGAGAAATTCCATGCCACAAGGTATACGAGGACGACTTGATATTCGCATTTCTAGATATCAATCCATCCAGTCCTGGCCATACGCTAGTGGTACCCAAAGAGCCAGCCAGGAGTCTTGATGAGCTGAGTGATGATTCTGCGCAGGCCATCGGTAGGGCCTTGCCTAGGATATCAAAGGCAGTGCTTGAGGCCACTGGGGCATCTGAGTTCAACGTAATTCAGAACAATGGCCCGAATGCATTCCAGAGTGTATTCCACGTTCATTTCCACATTATCCCCAAGATGGAAGATGGAAGAGGACTCACATTCCCATTCAACCCCTCGTCGATAGATCATGAAGATGGAGCACGACTATCATCTTCAATCAGAGATTTGCTGAGTAGTCCGCCCTCTCAATAATCAAGACCTCTCACCCCATCCGAAACCCGTGTCGGATATGCAGGATGCACCCGATATCGAACCCGAGTTGTCTAGTGGAGCAATGAAGCTTAGAAAGAAAAAACTAGGCAAAATCCCTTGGGATCATACAGGAAGGCACCCAGGAAATCCATACTTCTGGAAGATTGTCTTACTACTGATAGGCGTAGGACTTAGATATATTTTCAGAAGGAGTTACTATGAGAAGATACCAGATTACGAAGGAGGTAGAGTGATATCTTCGATGCACATTAACGGATTGGTAGATCCTGCCACATTGGTACATTCCCAAGATAGAAGAATAATATCTATGGGTAGACATGATCTGATGACAATGCCACTAATTGGCTGGTTCACAAGAAGAATGGGGTCGCAACCAGTAATCAGGAAGTCGGAGATTGAAAACGGGGTTTCCGACGGAGAATACGCTAGAAAGATCAACGATAGGACCCTTCTCACGATGACTAATTGTATCGCTTCGGGATACAATGCTATGGCAATGCCCGAAGGCAAGTCTCACCATGACTCACATCTCCACCGTTTCAAGACTGGTCCGATGAGGGTTGCTCTAAATGCAGCCTCAATAGCAAAACACAGAGGCCTCCCCAATCCTGCCCTTCAGCCTGTGGGATTGCACTTTAGGTGTCACCACTGGTTTAGAACAGATGTCTTTGTCGAATTCCAGGAACCAATCCCCGTCCTAGCTCCAGAAGTCTCAGGGGCCCCTGAGAGATTGTCCTCAGGGATATGGGAAGAACCACCATCGGATCAAGTTCATTATCTGAGGGACGCTCTATTTTCATCTCTTTCAGAAGTAACTCCCGATGCTCCGAATTGGGAAACGTACCGTGCTTGGCATCTGATAGGACACATCAGGGCGAATAGTTCTAACTCCCAGTTGAAATCATTCAGAGACGAGGTCCTAGCAGCTAGAGAAGTTAGAGCCGCATTGTCTGATGGGCAGACTAAGGAGGACCTGATGGCGCCCGCTATCGAGGCTGCCACAATTCTGAATGATGTTCAGCTAGATGGCCGAGCATTGACTGGAATCAAGTTAGACTCCAGAATAGCATGGACAAAATCTGCAATTGGAATTTTTCTGATGATTCTAATGTCTCCAATCACAATCCCCTCCACTGGTATTCAGGCATTTTTCGCTTGGTATCTTGGAGATAGAACCGACGAGGGAATAGAAACAAGGACAACTTACCACTTTCTAGCTGCGATGTTCTCTCCGATACTTTTCTGGCTCCCGCTGGCAATAGTGACGGCATTCCTGATGCATTCACTTTCTTTGTTGAGCATCGCCATTGCCATGTCGATTTTGTTGGTAATACATATCTCAAACTTAGTTTTCCTGTTTGGCTATGATTGTTGGTCAGACTTCTCAACTTCCAGGAGGAGAGCAAAACTTGCTTCTTCTGACAGGGGGAAGAGACTTGAAGAATTGATTTCAGATGTGAAAACCAGTCTCAACTTGCTCTAAATAGGACGACCTCTTGGATCATCTGTGAATCACAACGATGCTGCAGACAGTATTCGGTCATGGTTGGACAGTGAGAGGCTGGAGGCAAGAGAGGTGAAAGATCCTCAGGCTATAATACACCTCCATGTTAGATACCCCCCAACTAAGCAAGGCCATCTGTTCAACATCGTAATTCCAAAGAAGAGAAATTTGGTATTGTTATACTCCATTACAAGAGTGGATGAGGGACAGCAAGAGTCAATGCGTGAAATGGCTAGAGAAGACTCGGAGTCATGGGAGGAATGGCTACACGATACTAGAATTAGAATGACATCGTCTGACTTAGATTGGGTCCTCCATGTCGGGAGAAGCAAGCAGGGAGTCGCAGGCCCACTCCAGGCCTTCAATCTCTCTAGGCCGGTTTGGCTGGATGGACTTACTCAGAATGAATTCATGCAGAGTATGAGAAGAGTTTGGCTAACCAAGCTATCACTGATTCACCAAATAAAATACGGCTTTGGAAATGGGAAGGGGAAACCAGGCCCAGTGGATGATTGGGAAGGGAAGACAGGCAGAAAATCCCCTGAATCTCCTACTAGACATTCAGAGATTGATACTGACGAGACAGGTGGTTTTGGGAAGGATTTTGACCCACTGGAATGGGCCTAGCTCGTCATCTCGATCAAGTGACCATAATGGGTATAGGTTAAGTATTCGAGAAAGTCGAATATGGATGATGCATACCTTTCGACATCTTACTAACGACCGTATATCTACCAAGAAGAGCGGTTTAGCGATTGTCGTGCTAATGCTCGTGAGCCTCCTCGCCACATTCTCGCCACAGGCTAGTGCGAGCGAAATTGTTCTGACCGATCCCATAGAAGTCGTCCAGAGCGGTGTCCACAATGATAGAATGATGTCCATGGATGCAGACTCATCTGGGAACGTCCACGTAGTCTGGAGTCGCAACACGAATCACCTTTACTACAAGATGCTAGATCCTAGGGGGGAGACACTGATTGCAGAGACTCAAATCTCTGATCCAGGAGCTCATCGAGCCTGGCATCCAGACATTAGAGTAGACAATGATGACATGGTCCACGTCGTTTGGACGGATAAGGCAAGTCAATACAAGATTATGTACACTCTATTGGATCCTTCCTTGGACGACCAGAGCGGCGATGCGTCTCTGGACTCGGTACTTTCCGTGGTTCCAGACGATTACGAGGTTGCAAACAATCCTCAGAACAGAGACTGGCCTGCAATAGACGTAGATTCTGAAAATAATCCACATATTGTATGGGAAGACTCGTTCGAACCATTGGAACTATACTATCAACAATCTCAGATTTACTACAAGATGATGTCAATTGATCACGTCGCTAGAATGGTTATAGTGGAGATTGACAGCACACTCTTGACCCCTATCCTTGGACAGAAGGGCCACCCAGATATCGCCGTTGACGTAAACGACTTCGTTCAGATAGTCTGGGATGATACAAGGGGCGGCCAAGTAGAGATGGTTGTCCCTATCGATACATCTGGCTCCATGAATGCAGAATGGGCTGACATGTGTGCTGTATTCTATGGAGGGAACTTTGCGAGCGGCGGGTATTTCGTGGGACTAAAGCCCATGCTTGTCAGTGCCAATATGAGTGTATACGAAACCCTCTATGCACTAAGTGGCAATTGGCCAGCAGCAGCGACCAGCGGAAACTGTGCTGACGCTTACCAGACCGGAGGATCCGGTAGTCAGGGCCCGAGAAACACTCCGCTAGGTCCAGGAGACTCATCCGGAGGAATCAGAGAACTCACTGAGGTGGTTTACAACAACCAAGCGACTAACCTACCCGCTGATGGCGGTTACTACAGCGAGTTCTGGGGTCCTGCAGCAACTTGGGCCTGCTTGTCCTACAGAGATGTCCAAGGAAGGCAGGGACTTTCTGCAAACCCCCCAACAACTCTGGACCATCGATGGAATGACAATGCCACGAGGGTAGTGATTCCAATTTCTGACGAAGGACCATACGGAGGGACGCCAATGGACAATGACGATACGCAGAGCATCAATCAGGCCCACGACGCTTGTGTTTTGGCTCAGACAAAGCCATATCCTCTCTGGGCAGGCTCCGACACTTCTGTAGGAAGTTACATGCTCGATCTTGCCCAGTGCCCTGTGGGGTCAGGACTGAACACTAGATCCTGCAGCGGGGCTACGACTCGAACAACTTCCGCAGAGGGCCAAATGTATCAGTTCCCAACAACCGCAGGCTCCTCGTCGGAGCTCGAAATAATGGTAGAGGCAATGGTCTACTTAGCTACGAATAACTCTCGAGAGATTTACATGACTGTTCTAGACCCTCACTCGCTTCTAGAGAATCCATGGCCCGGTTGGACTAGAGGCGATCCAGGTACAGAATCTAATCAGCAAGGAGGTTACTATACCGAGGATTTGGGTCCATCAGAGGATGAACAGGGCTACGGACATCTGGTCGTTGTGAATGATACTCAGATTACAAACAACCCTGCTTACAGCCTACACCCCTCAATAGCAATAGACACATCAGGAAACACGCATCTCGCATGGCAGGACGGACGACTATATCCTGGCTGCTCAGGNCCNACAGGTGGNATCGATATCGAAGGCGCCTACGAAGTATACTACACCAGACTCAGACTGAGAGGTGCTGCAGAATGGGACGGAGTCCCCGAGGGCCTACCAGCATACGGAATTAAGCAAATCGCTTCAAGCGCGATTTCGAACTCTGAGCAATGCGAGGGTGCTAGCGAAGAATTCCCGTTTGCACCAAGCTCTGTGGCCCCCTCCATCTTGACCGACTCCTTCGACAATGTCCATCTGGCTTGGATTGACTACAGCAATACTGAATGGCAGGAGACAATTATGTATGCCAGACTAAACAATACCAACGAGGAGTACCCGCAGGGATTCCCATTGAATTCTGCAGCCTCTTCGATACTCGACCCATGGGAGATACAAGAAGTTACCAATTGGTCTTCTGACAAGTTAGGCCCTGCACCCTGCCAGCCAGAGTGCAATACCGCCGACGGACACCATCTGTTCCCTGACTTCAATCTCGATCGTGGGATGCCTCCTGCATTCGCCAACGATCTCGGTAGTGGAGCGCATATCGGATGGTCAGACAAGAAGTGCGAGTGGGACGGTCAGAATGCGAACAAGTGGACTCTTTGCTACGTGCACGTCCTGACTGGCCTAGTGGACCTCTCACTGGCCTGTGACGAAAAGATACAGGCAAATCCGAATATTGAGGGATACCCATACGATTGCCCTTCAGACGCTGAGACATTCTACCATACTATTCAGCCAGGAGAACTTACAACGTTCAACATCACAATAGCTAATCCCACCCCAGGGCCCGCGGAGTTGGTCCAGGATACCTTCACAATAACAATGGAGGGCGTTCCAAACAACTGGACTGCAACATTATTCTATACGACCAACAATACCCCGATTTTCGACTCAACTAAGATTTTCCTAGAGGGCGGAGCCATAGATCCGCTTTACCTAAGAGTCAGAACACCCACAATCTATCAGGCTAAGAGCGACGAACTTGCGCAAATAAGCATCATCGCAACCTCGCAAAAGGACCCCGCTATCCGCAACAAGCTAACCTTGCTTACTCTGATGGATGTTGTCCATGGAATAGAACTCGATACAAGCCATTTCCAAGTAGATGTTGAGCAGGGCAAATCGGCAGTCTTCTCGATTTCTATCAAGAACACTGGAAACGTTTTCGATACGTTCGCATTCTATGACCCGGCTACACTGGACGGACAAAACGAGTGGTCACTTCCGTTTGGATGGGGGATAGACTTCCCACTGTCGCTATCCTTGGATCCAGGTCAATCCGTAACTAGGAATCTAAAGGTCAGTGTCCCTGAATCCCAGGACCCCGGCACCTTTGCCATATACCTGAAGGGATGGTCAACCGGCGAACCTGTCTTGTCTGTAGATAGAGGGACATTCGATGTACTAGAGTTATGGATAAACGTCTCGATAAGGACAACTGGGAACATTGTATTCGATATCGGGGATACAAAACTGTACGTTCTTCCTGGGGAGTGTGCTAGATTCCCTGTTCAGGTGAACAAGTACTTTACTCCAGGGAGTCTAGTTTTCACGACTCCCGGCGCACCAATGGAGAGGCCAGAAGAGGCAGATATCAACTCATGGAGGTTCGATCATTGGACAGTAGACTTGGACTTCTCAGAATGGACGGGCGGATCCTCATCTGCTGATCAGGACATCTACTGGGCAAATGTGGGCAACACATACACAGTCACGGCCGAGATGTGCTCCCCGTTCAATGCAACCGCCGGAATTGGGGAATCTGTCACAGTCCGTGCGCATCTGGATGGCTCCCCGAAAGTTCGTGACTCTGTGCTAATTCTGACAAATGTTGTTCAGAGGTACGAACTAGAGTCCTCAGTACCTGAGACTATACTAGACCTATACCCCGGTCAATCCTACCAAATGAACACCACAATCTCCAACCTTGGAAATGGCCAAGACAGGTTCGACGTCACAATCGAGTCCATAATTGACGATAAAGGAGCAGCTCACGTTTGGGACATGTACATCCCGAGGATATTGTTCGAGGAATTGAATAGAGATGAGTCACAGACCGTCCCAATTTACATCAACGTCCCAGTTCAGACCCTAGCTGGTGATTACACGATCACATTCAACATCCTGAGTGAGGAGCCCTATGAGGGAACTAGGGTTCAGGATCAGGTGGTACTCAGAGCTACCATAATCGAGTTCCACGATATGCAAATTTCTCTGGATCCGTTAGTGGAGAGCAAGATCAAAACCACAGCTCCAAGCAGAATCGTAAGATACACTCTCAACGTCTCGAATTATGGAAACGTGGCAGATCAGCCCACGATCCACAACCACACATACGATGATGTGAACAAAATCTGGTCCGTGAGTCCGGGCCTGGGTTCTCTCAGCACATGGGAAATAGACTACGCTCTGTTGGAGGGGTTCGGTAGCGAGTTCCCGCTTGAGAAGCCATGCGTGGAACTAAATGTCGAGGAGGAGAACCAAATCAACCAGCAAGCCTCCCAGGGAGAAGGGCCCGACTATTGTTATGTAACCGCAGGAAACACGATCACGCTTCCCGTGATGGAGCCATATACTACTCTGCAACTAGTTGTCATTGTCACCGTGGCTCCCGATGCATCGCTGGTTGACAGAAATCTCGGAATCAAGGTCCTATCTATGCACGGCTCTTCTGACGAGGGCGGTGATTTCGATGAGACTGAAGTCTGGACCGACTCGTGTACATTGGATACCAACTCTGACGGTATCCCCGACAACCCCGCTCCCGATTGCGATACGAATGAGCAGGTCCTCGAGATGCGCCTCAGAGCTCCTGATCTAGTTCTAGAGAGCGTGGTGGCTCCAGACAGAGAAGCCGCGATTGGAGAGATGCTCTCAGTCAATGTATTCATCACAAACAGAGGAAACGCACACGCTGCTGACGTCAACATCATCCTTTGCAAGGATCAGTCCGAATCTGACATTAAGAGGAACGGATGCAAGGAGGAGAACATAGTCTACAGGCAGATTGTAAATGCCATCATGCCAATAGGGCAGTCCGAGTCAGATCTGTCAGACCCGATTACCCTTCTATACATGGTCGAAGCTGGCAACCACGATATCGTAGTCGTAGTAGATCCTGACAACAATATCGTGGAAACCGACGAGAGTAACAACATCGAGAAGATAGGGAACATGAAATCTCCACTAGGGGCAATCGATGTAGGTAGAGAGATTGTAGTTAGATACTCTGTTCCGGTTATCATCATAGGAGCAACTTTCTCCCTGTTTGGAGTCGCAGGCTTCGTAATCTGGGGAAGGAGGGTTGAGGCACTCGCTAGATTCTCAGAACTGAGCAGTCTATTGCCAGGTTCAGATGATGATGATCTAGTGTTCTGAGGTCTACTTCGCCATCCACCAAGGAAGCGGCACTGACTCTCTGCCAGAGACAAAGGAACCAGAATTTGTCGCGAAATCCCTCATTAGTTTCTCTCTCAAAGCATCCATCATCTTCTCAGCATGCATTGATTGTATCCTCATACCTTGGGAGAAAGCATCCAAGTCCAACGGTCTCCTAGGGTTCCTCATCATGGCGTGTGCAAGCTGCCTCTCTTCGTAAGACTCGAAGCCCTTTTCCAGACTCGGAGAGACCTTGTGCATGACTTGCTGGTGTAGCGCGATTATCGAATCTCTCTGTCTGTCAACACTTTCCAACGCCGCATCCAACTCTGACAAGATCCCCATAGCATCTACTATCGGTAGGCTCTTTCTGGAGCTAATCTTGCCCAAAACACCCTCCAGATTGTTGGGAAGACCTCCGGAAAAACTCACTCCGCGAGGCATCTTCCTATGCTCGGCTCGGAAAAGGTCTGGCCCCAAATCCAGACGAATCGAGAACGACTGATTGACTCTGTACACTTTCTTAGGGGGGCCGCCTTTGTCCGACTTCTTCATTTCCGAATCTACGAATCCAGCTTCCTCCAGAACCTTGAGGTGTTTTACAACCGCTTGTTGGCTGACATCAAGCAACTCAGAGAGTTGCAATGGGTAGTGAGGCTCCTTTACGAGATGTCTGAGAATAGATCTCCTAGTAGGATTCTCCAGAATACTCAGAGACTCATCGAAGCCCACCACTACTTACCAACTCAAGGTTGGGTAGTCAACCTCCTCTAAAAACCCAATCTAGGATTTATCTTGACCATATGTGGTTCAGTTCATCCCTCATCCCACGACTTCCATGACTCGCCATCCTTCTCCTTTGAAGCGTCAGTAGAGATGGTAGACGGGGGTTGTCGATTGGTGTCTGAGAACGGATTCGGCGCCTCTGGCGGATTCTGATCCCCTTCCATATCACTTTGGGCATTTCCTATTATCACGCGACCGTCATCAATTATTACGAATTGGTCCGGCATCTTCCTTTTGTCAGTCCATACCATGATTGCTAGTACAAATCCAACCAAGCCAATCGGGGAGCCCAGGCAACAGCCTATGTAGAACAAGTAAGTCCAGACTATTCCGCTTAATTTGTTCGCAGAGTCCTCATCGTCAACAAGCCAGAGCGTGGTCGTACCAAGATTCTCTAATGTGTATTCTCCTCCAATATTCTCGAAGACTCTTACGACAGAAAATGAAGTCCCATTTCGCTCATCATAACGATCAAACTCTAGCGCTCTAGCCCCTCTACCCGGCAATTCGTTACCCTGACTGTCTGTCAATATCAGATCTGCATCGGGTGAGCCGTCATCGGACACCCTAAGTGCCGAGACTAAGATAGAGCTCTCTATCTCGAACGTAATCGAATCACCTGGTTCCAGTTTCACTAGAGAGTTGCTCTCCGGATTGTACAGCTCGTTGTAGTCGTCGAATACCTGCCACAAAGAAATCACGGCCATCAGTAGTAGGGCCGCGGAGGAAGCGGCGGTAATTCTGGCCCAAGCCCTCTTCCTGTCGGTCACAGCCCTCCCTCCTGGCACTCATCTATCAGGCTTTTTTCAGTAAGTTATGCCCATTGTGGCGAGCTTCTCTGGCAGGTAAGTATCAGTGACGAAGTCTAGACCGTACTTTGCCAGAGACTGCTGCTCCGCTTTTTTNCCTATTTCTTGCATNAGTTGGATCTGCTCTTGCCACCAACCAGTAGCGAATCTTGGATCACTCAATTCTGCCTCCAGTGCATTCAAGTCCTGTTTTGTCAAATCATCACTTGGAAGGTCGTAGGCTAGTATATCATCGGCTGTTATCCCCAGATATGTTGCCTCCTTAGTAGCCAAGTATTCTGAGATATGAGCAGTTTTGATTGCTCCATAGGCTATGCTAGCATAGATCCTGAATGACCAGGGGTCGCAGTCTGCGAAGACCAATATCGGCTTGTTCCATTCATCGCTCATTCTTCTCATAATCCTCCTAGTGGACCTTGCCGGTTGNCCCTTTAGNTGNACTAGAGCGCACCTCGCCTCCTCATCGAAACCATTCTCTACTAGCCTGTCGAACATTCCCCCAGTCTCTATTGCCATCACGAAGTCGACGTCCTCTTCCACCATCCTAAGCTTCTCTGATTCTACATTATACGGAACCCCGTATCCAGAATCTCCTACGTCGTCTCTACAGTTAATCCTCATCCAGTCTCCTCTACGATTCCTCTCCTCAAAGGTGACGTTGCCGATGATTCTCGCACCGTCCTCCTCAGGCCTCAGACCGAAGTCCTCTCTCAGACACTTCGTTACTATCTCCAAGTCCTCGGATACCCCATTGCTTTCGTTCTGACTAGAGAATTTTCCATGCCCCCATCCTTCAGAAATGTAGTACATTTCCCTAAGAGTGGAGGTTTTTCCATCAGAGATCATTCCTTCAACGAACTCTGAAATGTGTAGTGCCCTCAGAAGTTGTCTGGCAGAACCAAGAGATGTTGCATCTCTAACGGTCTTCTTCTTTCCGTACTTGTAAACTCCAAGTTTCTTGTCGAATCCTATGTTTGATTTCGATCTCACTGGCAGGGTCATAGTAGGGGGTTTGCCTTTCATCATCTTATCATGCATTTCCGAAGCAACCCCATGCAAAGCATCAATCACCTCTTCCTTCGTTTTTTGTCTGTCCATTGTCACTCGTCCACCTCCATTCCATCTTTAGTTGTGAAATCACTAAACAGGCTTGTCTGTCCCTCAACTAGTGGCCGAGCCTGAGAGGCTTCACTATCCTCTGCTCTCTCTTTCAGTTGAGGGATGGTCTCTTTGGGTAGTTCCAACTCCGCCTCGGCCGCTTCCAGGGCTTCTGATTTCCTCAATTCCTCCAACAGCTTCTCATCGATCTTAGACGCACCTATGACTTCTCCATTACCTCTGTAGAATATCTCTGCATCGCTCCATTCTCCCTTTCTCAGACCAGAGACTCCGAAGTGTATTGTCATGGCAGTTCCCGGATTCAGTGTATCCAGCCTCCATGCCCATAGTCCCTTTGCCTGCTTGGCCCCACCTAGGGGGTTATCGGAAATTGCAGTTCCATCTCCTTCCGGCCATTTTGCTAGAATGGTATACGCTCTTGCTCTAGCAGTATAGTTGTATATGGTTATGGAGCACGTGGCTAGGCTCTTTTCGTTATCCCAACCCATCTCCTCTTCGCAGAAAACTGCATCCATTATTCTGGTAATTATAGGTGCTAGGTCGGGCTCATCCCTAGATAGGATTTCTGAGGATTTCTTCGAGATTTCTGGGAGAATTACGTTAATGAGCTCAAATTTCTCTCTTGCTTTCTTCCTCTGAGAACTCTTCTTCAGATGGCCCTTCAGGCCCCTTCCAACCTCGAGCATGGCTAGCCTAATCTCTTCGAACACCTCTTCGTTGTCAGAAACTGCCTCCTTAGCTTCACTAGTGAACTGGACATTAGTAGACGCTAGATGGATTAGCACTGCTGCAGGGCCCTTTGGAATACCCTTTCCTCCGGGATGGTCTAAACCGTATCTCTTCCAGTCAACCGCCTCAAGCGCCTTCGTGAGGAGACAACCTCCTTGTTGATACATCAGGGGGACCCTATTTGCAAATCTTAGGACCTCGATGGGTCCATCAGCACTAAGATCTCCACCAAAGACCAAACCAACCTCAATCTGAAACGGGTTTCCTTGAGTTACCTTCGGGTTTCTGGTAATTGTCGATGCGAATCTGGAGTCGATTGCCTTCGAGAGACCCTTTTTGATTAGGAGGTCCTCTATAGGAGAAAGACAATCGGTGGGCGGCGAGAGGAGTTTCACCCTCCTGAATGCGTTGATCATTCCTTGTGCATCATCTCCGGATATCCTCTTGGGGCTCCTCCCCTCATCTAAGCCAGCTTCAGCTAAGATTTCCCGTGCCGCCCTCATGCTGACTCCCGAGAAGTTGTGCCGTAGAAAGGATGTCATTTTCCTCTCCTCGGCTTCTCTCAGCATCCTTTGTAGAGAACCTAGTTGAATTCCATGGGGATGGGGCTTGATCTCGCTAACCACCCTTGGAAGCCTATCAGTGGTTCTCTGCCATTCGTCCTCCTCAATTGTGCTCCCATCCCTGTCTCGAACAATCAGTGAGATACTTGCATGAGGGTTAACGATAGAGGTCATCCTTAGGTACTGATGGACGGACTGTCTACCTCTCTGGTACTTTGCCCTCATCTCTGTCTCTATCTTTAATCCATGAGGAACCGGTTCACTGGTCTTTTCATCTAACCATATATCTCTACTTTCTCCGGATTTGGTTGCTTTATTCCTGCGAGTGTCTATTCCAAGCTCCACGAAAACTGCAGAGGAATCTCTGGAAATTTTGGAAATAACCTTCGTCTTTGATCCAGCCGTCAACTGACCGTACATTACAACTCCCGTGATCCCTATTCCTTGCTGACCCCTTGTCTGCCTAATTGCATGGAATCTTGATCCGAGAAGGAATTTCCCGAAAACGTTCTCGATGTCTTCTCGTGGAATCCCTGGTCCGTTATCTTGGGTAATCAGCCTAAGCCTATCCCCCTTCAATCTCTGAATTTCTACTCTGATCTCTGGAAGTATCCTCGACTCCTCGCAAGCATCTAGCGAATTGTCCACAGCCTCCTTCACAGCGGTGATTATTGATCTTTGAAGAGTATCGAATCCAAGGAAGTGTTTGTTTTTCTCGAAGAACTCACTTATCGAGATCTGTTTTTGTTTGCTAGCGAGTCTTTCTGCTGGGTCCATCGTATACCACCACCAAGTCCTCCCTTGTCCGACTGACGAGGGGCTTGCAAGGTAGCCTCTGCCCGAAACGAGAACGCTATTGAACAATGCCCTATTCCTTAGGAGAACTTGTACTATTGTGAGAATATTTTAGGATGCCAAGATGTTATTTTACCTGTGAATGCGCTGGTCATTACTGTCAGAGGACTTGCAAGATACAGCTTCCCTGGCCCAGAGCGACCCTGGAAGTTCCTATTTATCGCAGATACAGTGACTTGTTCTGGATTGTCGCTTACCCCGGGGCCTGCACCGATGCAAGCACCACAACCAGGATCGATGAGCTTGACACCAACCTTCTCGAATATCGATGTCCAACCCATCTCCAATGAGAGATCCTTCACTGACTTTGAGCCGAATTGGATGTAGCAGTCAACTCCATCCGCAATTACAAGGCCTTCCCTAAGTGCTGCTTCACAAACCATGGCATAGTACGAGAAATCATCATCCTTGCCCGCAGTGCATGAACCCGCATAGGCGATGTCTATCGGAACCACTCCTAATTCGTCAATGTAGGCCCCGTTTGTAGGATCCGAAGGAACCCCTTCGTCAGGATTTCCAGGATGCGCCACCATTGGCCGGATTTCTGATAAGTCGATCTCATGAATTCCTCCATCGTAGACCGCGCCTTCATCAGGTAGGACAAATCTACTCCTGATATTCTCTTCCTCCATGTTCTCCCGTCTGGATAGAAGCCAATCGACTGTGACATCGTCTGCCTCACATATGCCGGTCTTCGCACTACACTCTGTAGCCATATTACACAATGTTGCTCTTTCATCCATAGATAGGCTTGCAAGTCCCGGACCGCCGAATTCCATGCTTCTATCCAGAGTATCAGACTCCGCAGCAAAACGCCAGAGAATATGGAGAATCACGTCTTTAGCTGTACAGCCTGGATCCAACTCGCCCATCAATTCGAAACGAATACTTTCTGGGACCTTGACGAACGCGAATTGATTGTGAATAAGGTTAGCATATTCGGTGGAACCCACCCCATATGCCAATGCGTTGGAAGCGCCTCCCATGCAAGTGTGCGAATCAGTCGCCTGGATGAAGTCGCCAACGTCGATGAACTCTTCTCTCGCAACTTGGTGGCATATTCCTGGACTCACCCCATCCTTAGCCGAATAGTCCCTCACTCCGGTGTATTCCTGGAACAAATTCTGCATATCCCTTAGGGTCTGTATCTTGTCAGTGAATTTCCCAAATCTTGGAACGCCAGTGGCGTAAAGCAGATGATCCTCAAAAACAGCGAATTTGGAGGGATTTGGAATCTTGTAGTCGTCTCCGTATTCCTCTTGGAGGAATGTGTGCACCTGAGCAGTAGTGAACTCGTGAGAATAGCCTCCATCGACCTGTGCTAGAACAGCATCTCCGGGTTTCACGAATTTTCTCGTCTTATCGTCTCCCAGTAGTTTGTTTGACACTAATTTCTCTATCATCGTCATCGGGCGCTCTCTTGTGTCAAATACGGGGAGAGAAACTTCTCCCTCCTTCATCCTCTTAGCGAATGGTAATATTCCTCCGTTCTCCAGAATCAATCTACTCACCGGGTCGTACTTCTCCGTAAACTCAGTCAGAGGTATACTTTCGCCGTCCTGAAGCCTACTTAGTATCGAGTGATCCCCCATAAGCTGCCCAAGATTCAGGTTGTTTCGTTCATGTATTGGTGCAAATGAGGCCGCAATCACGATTCTGATTCCCGACCATCTCTCACACTGAGGCGCCGTCTCTCTGCTTGATCCAGTACCCTTCCTATGCCCGGAGACGATTACTTCGAAGCCACCGTCAATCAAAGCTCTAGGCTCGAACACCCTTCGACCATCGTGTAGTAGACCAGCATATGCATTTTCAGCTATAGTTGCGGGATCGTAATCGAAGCACACCCAAGCCGGAGTCATCACATCTGTGTTGATGTCATCAAGAAGATCACCAACCGATAAATCTTCCATTCGTAGGTCCAATCCTTCGTACAGTTGCTTTCGAATCAACTCCAGATCCTTTGTTAGGAACAGAACTCTCTTTCCTGGACTGAGGCCTATACTCTCTGGCGGCCACTTTCCTTCAGACATCGTTCCCCTCAGACATGCCAGTGAACATTCGTATTTCACGATTCTCGATGATTAGTTATGTCTATACTTGCTGCAGAAGAGAACACATTAGAAATATTATAACCTTAAATAAGATGCCTTTTGCGGATTTAATACCTTTCGTTGAAAAGGGGGTGAGGATGTAATGTCATACCTTGTTGAAGACACCGTGAAATGCGATGAATGTGGAAGCCGAAATCTGAGTAAAGACGAATCTAGAGGAGAAGTGGTCTGCGATGACTGTGGACTGGTTCTGGAGGACAAGGTGATTGACCAGGGCGCTGAGTGGCGTGTGTTCAGTCCCGAACAGGGAGATCAACGAGCAAGAACCGGTGCCCCTATGACAGTCATGCTACATGACAAGGGACTTTCCACGGACATCGATTGGCAGAATAAGGACTACTCCGGTAAGTCGATTTCTAGTAGGTACCGAAGCCAATTCTACAGAATGAGGAAATGGCAGAAGCGCTCTCGAGTAAGCAATGCTACGGAGCGAAACAAGGCCATGGCACTGGCAGAGCTGGACAGGATGGCAAGCAGACTCGATCTTCCTAAGACCATAAGAGAGACCGCTGCAGTGACTTACGGAAAAGCGGTCGATGCAAGGCTTATTCGCGGTAGGTCGATTGAGGGAGTCGCAGCCGCGAGCCTATATGCCGCATGCAGGATCTGTGAAAATCCGCGCACTCTGGATGAGATNGGNGAGGCTAGCAGAACCGGTAGNAAGGAGATTGGTCGTACCTATCGATTCATGGTCAGGGAACTGAGGATGAAGATACCACCAACCAAGCCTGAGGACTATATCCCCAGATTCTGTTCGGGGCTTGATCTGGATGCTGAAGTGCAGGCCAAGGCCTACGAGTTGATTGCAGCTGCACAGGAAAAGGAATTGACCAGTGGCAGGGGGCCTACCGGTATCGCTGCATCAATCATCTACATCGCTAGCGTTCTTTGTGGGAAGAGAAGGACCCAGAGAGAGGTTGCTGAGGTGGCCGGAGTAACGGAAGTTACAATCAGGAACAGGTACAAGGAACTAATTCAGAACCTGAACATAGAACTCGAGATTTGATTTTTCAATCATGAGCAACCGGTTGTGGAACCACACTCATTGCATTTCAGACAGGTGCCGTTTCTGACCATCTGGCTTCCCCCGCAGTCTTCACAGATGTCGCCGGTGAAACCTCTCTCCCTGGCAGCCTGCCTGGTCCTCGCATCCACATCTCCCATTGCTGCTTCTAGGGTCATCTGAACCTCTCGCTTCTCACCCTGGCTCCGAGACAGTCCCTGTTCAGTCACCTCTGGTCTGCTGATGGAGAATGGGTTCAGGTCTTCCTCATTCAGAGGGACATGAGCTAGGTCGTCCCTACCGGCATACTCGATTGCCAGCTCGCGGAAGACCCAGTCGATGATGCTGGATGACATCTTCACACGTCCACTGCCTCCCTCTATCATTCCGCTTGGCTCGAACTTGGTGAATGTGAATGATTTCACGAATGCATCAATGGGTACTCCATGCTGTAAACCGATAGACACCGCGATTGCGAACTGGGATAGAAGGGCTCTCCAAGCGGCGCCTTCCTTGGAGGTAAGCAGGAAGATCTCGCCGAGCTTGCCATCTTCGTATTCTCCTGTGATGAGACGTACGCTGTGACCGCCCACTCTGGCCTTGAAGTTCGCTCCCCTCTTTCTGTGAGGGAGCGGCCTCTTTGAAGCGATGTATTTCTCAACAAGCGCCTTTGCAACAGGCATCGCCACCGGCTCAGGAAGTGGTAAGGCGCTCGCGGCTTCCTCCACCATCTTCTCGACAACACCCTCTCCCTCATCCTCCTCTTCTAGTTCCATGGAGTCCACTAGCTGACTCATCAAGGGCTGTGAAAGCTTGCTCCCGTCCCTGTAAACGGCGCAGGCTTTGTTCATTGTGGCGTGGCTAAGGTTGTATGCTTCTCTAACATCCTCTATTGAGCAGTCGGATGGCATATTGATCGTCTTTGAAATTGCTCCCGAGATGAAAGGTTGCGCGGCAGCCATCATGTTTACGTGACCGGAAGGAGCAATGGAACGGACCCCAGCTCCCGATGGCTGAGCACAGTCAAAGATAGGTAGATGCTCATCTTTCAGACCAGGAGCTCCTTCGATGGTGTTCCGACCAATAATCTCTGTGTTAGCAAACTCAATTTCTTCGTTTGTCATGCCAATATGGGAGAGAGTGTCGAACCATGGGTTGCTGCACTTTTCCTTGCCGTCCTCGTCCAAGTAGAAATCGTCCTCTGTCAATCCGAGATTTTCAATACAGAACTCTTTTCCAAGAATGTCCGGTGAGAACGCATTCCTAACATGGAATACTTTTGGTAGCTCAGATTCAATTTCAGACAATTTTTCGGGGGTCATTCCAGCGTTGCTTAGGATCTCATGGGGTATTGATGGACTCAGTCTGCCGGTTCCCACGACATACTCCTCTATCCCTTTCGCTTCTGACTTTGAGTAACCAAGTCTAGACAGGGCGCTTGGCAGTCCTTGGTTGATAATTCTCAGAGAGCCACCTCCTGCAAGTTGCTTATACTGTACCATAGAGAACTGGGGCTCGATTCCTGTGGTATCCGCGCCCATTACGAGACCGATTGTTCCTGTTGGAGCAATTACCGTCGTCTGCGCATTCCTGAAACCATGTTCCTCACCCTCCATTACTGCCCGATCCCAACAGCTTCTAGCGGCTTCTAGCAGATCCTTGGGACACTTCTTGGAGTCTATTCCCATTGGTAATACTGTTATCCCTTCATATTCTTCAGCAGGAGCGTTGTATGCAGCTCTTCGATGGTTCCTCATTACGCGTAGCATATCTTCAGAATTACGTTCGTAATCCGGAAAGGGGCCGAGGTATGAGGCCATTTCTGCACTGGTGGCATATGATTCCCCGCACATTATGGCACTTATAGCCCCACATATTGAGAAGGCCCTCTCGTCATCATACGGGATTCCCATGTGAGTTAGAAGAGATCCGATATTGCAGTAACCAAGTCCAAGAGTTCGGTAATCATAGGAGCCCTTTGCTATCGACTCAGAAGGGAACTGAGCCATTAGGACACTGATTTCCAAGGTAGCAGTCCATACTCTGACACTGTGCTTGAAGTCTTCAATCTGGAAGGTATGACTGTCTAGATCGTAATAATGTAGGAGGTTAATACTTGCTAGATTACAAGCAGTGTCATCTAGGAACATGTACTCAGAGCACGGGTTTGATCCATTGATTCTCCCTGCTTGAGGGCAAGTGTGCCATTCGTTTATTGTGGTGTCGAACTGTACTCCAGGGTCCGCACAAGCCCAAGCGGTGTAGGCAACTTTGTCCCAGAGCTCTTTGGCATCCACAGTTCTACATGGGACAGCATCCCTTCCTTCTTCCGCAGCAGCGTCTCTTTCCGTCCTGAAGTAGAGGTTCCACTCATCCCCAGATTGCACAGCATCCATGAACGAGTTAGGGACTCTGACCGAATTGTTGCTGTTTTGACCGGATACCGTCGTGTAGGCCTCGCCTTGCCAATCAGTATCTAGGACCTCAAACTCCAGACCCTTCCAACCTTGTTCGGCTAGATCGACAATCCTTTTGATGTGAGCCTGAGGAACACTGTCATGGATGGCTTTGACCATAGCTTTTCTGAGTTCGAGGTTCGTTTTCTGATCGAACCTCCCCTCATCACTATCAAACGACCAAATAGACTCCATTATCGAGTTGGCGTGTTTCTGTAGGATTGTACTTCCGATTACTAATGCCGAGACTTTCTCTTCTTCCGAGGGCTTCCAGTCAATGTATTCTTCAATATCTGGGTGGTCCATGTCGAGAGTGACCATTTTTGCCGCTCTCCTGGTAGTTCCTCCGGATTTTATTGCTCCAGCTGCTCTATCACCAATCTTCAGGAAAGACAGAAGCCCACTGGAAGTCCCTCCTCCTGAAAGTGGCTCTCCCTTCCCTCTTATGTTAGAGAAGTTGGAACCAGTACCAGATCCATACTTGAATAGAAGCGCCTCTCTGTTCCAGAGGCCCATGATTGAGTCTGTACCCCCAACCAGTGAATCAGATACTGACTGAATGAAACAGGCATGGGGCTGCGGGTGCTCATATGCATTGGTAGATTTTCCTAGCTCACCTGTATCTGGGTCTACGTAGCTATGACCTTGAGCCGGGCCTTCGATTCCATATGCCCAGTGCAACCCTGTGTTGAACCACTGGGGACTGTTAGGTGCAGATCTCTGACTTGCAATCAGGTAGCACATCTCATCGAAGTACGCGCGGGCATCAGCCTCGCTTGCGAAGTATCCGTACTTCCAGCCCCAGTAGGTCCAGGTCCCTGCGAGCCGACGGAAGAGCTGTCTTCCGTCAATCTCACCACCCATTCTTTCAGCCGCATCCACAGTTTGAAGCCGCTCGTGATCTGGCTCACTTCGCTGTAGCCAGATTGGAACATCGTCCTCGGGAACGGTCCGAAGATACTTCGGAACTCCCGCTTTGCGGAGATACTTCTGAGCACAGACCGTCCCCGGTACTCCAGAGAATCCTGAAGGCAATTTCACGCCTTCTAACGAGTCGGCCATAGACCCGTCTGGGTTCCTAATCTCCACGTCTATCTCAATCCATTCGAACGACTCGAACGGATCCTGCCCTGCAGATGTGAACCGCCGCTCGACGACCAAACCACTTTCAGATTCTACATCGCTCTTAGAGGACTTTATTTTCGTTTGCATTGTATCTTCCTCCCATATTGCCTGGCCGAGGATGGTCCCGGCAGCGCAAGGGATTTGCTCTTCCGGATGGGGGGTGTTTAATGATTAGGTTCGAACCTCACACAACGCGGGCCGTTTTGAAAAAAATATTTACTATACCATTTTCTCGAGTGGATAGAATCTCAGGAAATCATTTCAAGAGACCACACCAATTCAGCACCAGAGCGCGTAATCATTATTCCAACACTACAGTGCTTTTGGTGGCTACTTTCAATCAGCCTCCTCACCAATTCCTCTGGCACCACGCCTTTCACGATGTACCTCATTCTTACGGATGTGAATACCCTAGGTGACTCATCTGCTCTATCAGCTTCGATTTCAACCTTGATGAACTCGAGGTTTTGTTTCCTATGCTTCAGACCGTCAATAACGTCAATCAGAGAACAGGCAGCATGACCGTGAAGTACCATTTCCATTGGACTGGGTGATTCTGAATCGTAAATACCGAATGTTTTCCCTCCGCTGGTAGTTCCGGTGTAGCCAGTAGATTCGGTCCAAGCTACTTCCCCATTCATACACGTTCGAAACGATGCACCCCCTTGAAGGGTTGGCTTCATCTATCACTTTCTAGTCGGAGCAGCTTGGTAGACATGTCAGAAGGAGAACAAATATCAATTTCTAATGGGGAATTAGAAGTCCCCAATAACCCCGTGATTCATTTTATTGAAGGGGACGGAATCGGTGTAGATATTACCCCAGTGATGATAGATGTCCTTGATACTTCAGTTGAATTAGCATATTCTGGAGACAGGAAAATACACTGGAGGGAGGTGCTAGCCGGACAGAAAGCATTCGACTCCACTGGGGAATGGCTTCCCGAGGAAACCAAGAAGTCAATGAGAGAGAACCTGATTTCTATCAAAGGCCCATTAACCACTCCAGTTGGAGGTGGAATTAGGAGCTTAAACGTGGCTCTTAGACAGCAATTAGATCTATTCGCCTGTGTTAGACCAGTAAGGTGGTTTGACGGAACTCCCAGTCCAGTTAAGGACCCAGGCTCGGTTGACATGGTGATATTCAGGGAAAACAGCGAAGATGTCTACGCTGGGATAGAGTGGGAGGCAGGTAGTCCAGGGGTTGAAAAGGTCATAGATTTCCTTCAGAACGAGATGGGTGTCGACAAAATTCGATTTCCAGATACATCCGGTTTGGGAATCAAACCCATCAGTAAACAAGGAACTTCTCGGATAGTCAGAGCCGCGATCAAGTATGCAATAGAAAATGACAGGGGGAGCGTCACATTGGTCCACAAAGGCAACATAATGAAGTTCACCGAGGGGGGTTTCAGAGATTGGGGATATGACATCGCGAAGACGGAGTTTGGTGCATCCGAGATCGATGAAGGGCCATGGTGCTCATTTACAAATCCGAATACAGGCACTGAGATAGTTGTGAAGGACGTTATTGCGGATGCGATGCTTCAACAGATCTTGACTAGACCTAGAGAATATGAGGTACTGGCTACTATGAATCTGAATGGTGACTACATCTCAGATGCACTAGCTGCACAAGTGGGGGGAATCGGCATTGCTCCCGGTGCGAACATCAACTATGACACGGGTGTAGCAATTTTCGAGGCCACTCACGGCACGGCTCCTAAATACGCTGGACAGGACAAGGTTAACCCTGGAAGTCTGATTCTGTCTGGGGAGATGATGCTCAGGCATATAGGTTGGACAGAATCAGCAGATTTGATCGTAAAGGGCATGGAGGGAGCGATTTCCTCTAAGAAAGTGACATATGATTTTGAGAGACTAATGGAGGACGCTACCCTCCTTTCCTGTTCAGATTTCGGTCGAGCAATCGTGTCTCACATGTAGGTCTTAGAAATGGATGAAGCAAGAGAGAGGATGCTTGAGATTTATTCTACTTCAGAGAATTCTAATGACCCGCTATCTTGGTTTGAGGAGCTCTACTGTAGCTCTCGAAGAGACAGGAGACTGATTCCTTGGGATTGGATGGAACCTCACCCTTTCTTAGTAGAGTGGACAGAAGAAAATCAGCATACTGGACGCGCTCTGGTTGTTGGTTCTGGTCTGGGAGAGGACGCAGCATTCCTATATGAGAAAGGATGGAAAGTTACAGCATTCGATGTGTCTGAGTCAGCAGTTGAATGGGCAAGTCAATTGCACAAGGGGAAAGAGATTGATTGGTTGGTTGGAGACCTTGTTCAACCAGAACAGAGGTGGAAGGAGGCCTTCGATCTGGTCCTTGAGGTACATATTCTACAAGCAATCCCAGAAGAAATTAGAAATAGGGCCTATAGGAACCTATCTCCGCTTCTGGATAGAAAAGGCCTTCTGATGTGCATAGGGAGGTTGGCAAATGGTCTAGAAGAACAGAATGATGCTCCGCCTTGGCCGCTGTCTAGAGACTTCATACACCAAATCGGAGAAGGCCTGTCAGAAGTAGAGTTCCATACTGCCGTGGTTCCAGACAAGGAGGAAATTAGGTACAGAGCAGTCTGGAAAAGGGACTGACTATCTCTTGGACCACATCTTTAGCCACTCTGATATATTCCTCTCAATGTCGTCTTCTGATACTTCTCTGTCTACGACAACCCCACTTTCAATGGGCTTAACTCTACATCCACATGCATTTGCATGCCCTCCGCCATCGGAATCGAAAAGGGTTGCCAGGGCAGTCAAGTCGTAGATTCCACCCCCCCGATGTAGGAATGAGTTGGTATAGAAAGACGCAGAGACCGGGTATCTTCCAGAGTCTCCGAAATCAGCACCCAATTCACCGTGAATAATCATACACGCATCGCATTCGTCACCAGCCATTGCAGTGACGTTGTAGCCATTAGAGCGGATTCCCGAACCGTCCAATCGAACTATTGCTATCCTGTCCTCGATGCGCATGCTAGAGAGTATAACCTCGTTCAGATTCACTAACTCCTCCTCCTTCTCGGCAACTAACATGGAAATTTTTGAATCTGCCAGAATCTCTTCAGTTGTTGCCCCAGCTATCAATTTCTCAAGAATCCAAGCGGCTGTATCCTCCCCCGAATCAACTATCCTGCTTAACCTGATAGCAGGAGCATGAGAACGAAACTCTTCATGGGTTAGCGAACCACTGTCAAGCTTGTCAACCCAATCCAGTAAATCCTCAAGGTCAGAAAGATCAATAACTTCGTGAAATAATTCATAGGCGATTCGAGCTGCTGAGGGGCTATCCTTCCATACTATCATTGCCTTGCTCTCATTGCCCTTCGGTCTGTTTGATTCATGATGATCAATGCTCAGTCCACATTTGGGGTGCATCGGTAAATCACAAACTGCAGTCCATTCATCAATCAAATCATCGAAAAGACCCGCACGCAGTTCTCCTGGATGACCGAAGACCACTTCAGCATCCGTCCACCAACGCCTCAGTATCGCTGCAGTTACCACTCCATCCAGATCACTATCGGTGAGGATACGCCTGATATCCAGATCTGAAGGATGCATCGGCATAACCTCTGGGCAAGCCATCTCGTCAATGGTGATTTCTGTGATAAGTCATAATCACGGAAGGTTTTCATCTCGAATAGATGCATGGCCATGACATGCAGGGCAAACCTGGACCTCTCGAGACCTCATGCGGTTTCATACTTCTGAACTTTGATAGCATTCTTCTCCTCCAGTACCCACAGGGACACTGGAGTTTCCCTAAGGGGCACGTGGAGAAGGGCGACGCTGATCACCACTCTACCGCGTTAAGAGAACTTACAGAGGAGACTGGCATATCTGATATCACCATCGATAGTGAATGGACCCAGAAGACTGAATATACCTTTTTCAGAAAAGGAAGGGAGACCCCAAAAGAGGTCTTTTGGTATTTGGCGGAGACAGATGAGTTGGAGGTAAGCCTCTCACATGAGCATAACAACTACCTCTGGTTGCAGTTTGACGAGGCAGAGGAACAAATCACATTCGAGCAAGAAAAGGAGCTACTCCGCTCTGCCCGCCATCACCTTAGGTCCAGCGGACGAAGTCTATGACTCCATATTTCTCTTACCTAGCGGAGTCCAAAGGACCTCTTCCTCGCCGGTGTTTTTTGCAATCCACCTTCCCATCACAAACAACCAATCTGAAATTCTGTTAAGGTAGCAAATAATCTCATCCCTAACTGAACCATCGCCCTCGACGCTTCTCAGATGACAAGCCTCCCTCTCTGCCCTTCTGGCAACNGTTCTTGCTACATGCAGGAATGCAACCGGCGCAGATCCCATGGGCAAGATGAAAGATTTCAGAGGCTCTAATTCCTTAATCCAATCATCCATTTCTTCAACCAGCCTGTCGCACTCATCCATGCCTACGAGCACCATTTGCTCTGGCAACTTCCCGGGACTACAGGCGCATTCCCCCCCTATGTCGAATAACTCCTGCTGAACTCTGTACAACGCTTCATCAGCCTCACCGGGGCGATGGAATCTTGTCACTCCCGGCATCCTTTCAAACTCCATCCGGACTACGCCAATTTGCGAATTTAANTCATCAATAGTACCATAAAGTTCAACCCTGGGACTCTCTTTTCCAACCTTCTTTCCATCAAGAAGGGATGTCTCTCCACCATCCCCGGTCCCAGTGTGGACTCTAGTTATCCTGACCATGTTGTTCCCAGGAGGTTCAGGTTTTCAACCGTACTCAGATTGGCACTGAGTCTAACAGGCCTCTCTCTATTGCCTCAATCCAGGAACTATCAACGGTTTCCCAGCCGCCCAACTTCTCTAGTTCGACTAGGCATTCCTTTTCCTCCTCATGGTTGTTACTATGCCTGTGAATAAGAATCAACGCCGCGTAACTCATCGAGTTTAGCCATTGATCTTCCATATCCCAAGACCTCTCAAAGTGCGCTATAGCACCGTTGGGACCTTGAATCAAGCCTCTGTGTAGCTGTCTAAGACCTGATTTAGACCACGCGATTCCTGGGACACCGATTACGAGTCCTCTAAATGCGAGATACAACTCTAGTGTTACCATTGTGCTGGCGAGAAGAAAAGATCCAATCTGCTCTGCTTGATCTGCGACCTCCCATCTGGAGGAAAGCAGACTAATTCCTCCGATGCAAAAGAGGACTCCTGCTAGAGGGGCGACAATCACATCAGTCTTTTTCAGACTCATATCTCTAATGCCTAAAACAATGAACACTCCACCCAGAAATACTGAAATCGAAGCTGGGAGGTCTTCTCCGAATCCATCTGGACTGGTGCTAGCAATCCACAGTATAAGGGCCCCTGTAAATAGGAGCATAGAGAATCTAGACCCCTTTTCAGGAAAGGGCTGAAGCCTACTGAGATAGTAACAATAGGACCCTAAAACCAGTAGAAGAACTATCCAAAGAAACATCTCAATCATCTACCTTGCTGCCCCACCCTGCTTTCCAGAAGTCCTCATCGTCAAGCAAATCTGACCATTCTGGATCCCCTGCTCCTAAGAGCATCATAGCTCTCCTTTCGAGTCCTTCCAGAAGTGCTTCATCCACCTCTTTCTGAGAAAATGCCTTGTGCCATTCTACTCTAAGAGACTCGACTTCTAATTGACCGGCCTCTCTGTTATCGAAACTCTTTTCGCAGATCTCCCTAAGATCTTGAATCCACATCTTCGAACTTCTTACATGCGGCTCGCTGTGGAGACTCCTCTTTTTTCGGAAGGGCCACCATCCCATGGTAACAGGTGCACGTCGAAGCCAGACGTCTTGATGCTTTGTGAACTCCTAAGTGCCTAAGGCCGCACGGGACAATATGGGCCGTGTTGTCGTATACCTGGATAGCAATCCGAAGGACAGCGACATTGCATCCATTATCAGCAGATATTTGCAGAGAGTCAAATCAAGAGGTATATCGATCGAGATATTTGGATCCAAACGCGGAACCAAGACCTATGAATCAGAGCTGTCAAGATTACCGGGAAGGCTAGTCCTTCTAGATGAGGCGGGGCCTTCAATATCAAGTGAGGGATTCGCCGAATGGCTGAATTCCGCCCGTATAGACAGCAATCCAACCAATTTGGCGGTGGGGCCCGCAGATGGATTTAGCGATGAACTCAAGCAATCCGCCGACCAACTAATATCTCTGTCAGAACTAACTCTTACCCATGAGATGGCCGCGGCCTTACTGATGGAACAGCTCTACCGCGCGTCTGAAATCATCCGCGGTTCGGCTTATCACAGGAATTGAAAATCCCAGATGATACATCGGGGCTGCTGTGATACCCAAATCACCATACCGTGGCATCCATTGATAAGCACACAGAATCGGGCTTTTATCTGCCCGAGGGGAAGCAGTGATTTGCATGAACATCAAACTAGAGAGAAAGACACAGAAGAAAATAATCCCAGCATTTTCAATGATAGCGATAATGCTGCTCAGTCCTCAGATATCGCTGCTACTGAACACTGACGATTCTCCGGAGCAAGACAGCCGTGTCGAACCCCCCAAAAGAACGGCATACCAACAATTGGAGCAACTTGGGGGATCAGTCCAAGGAGGGAATCAAAATTCTCCATCCATGATGAGCCAATTCCAGACCGCAGCATATCAAGACCCATTCTACAACGATCCGGCCGCAATCTACGGAAAGGTATCCGATCCATCCGCCCTGGCACTCAACCCGATGTACGGATTCTTTCTCGAAGAAACGAACACAGACGATCACGATAACGATGGTATTGACGATTTGAATGACCTAGATGATGATAATGATGGAATCAACGACCTTATCGAGCGATTCGATGGTTGTTTTGGAACAGATCCCCTTGACCACGATAATGATGGGGTTAGGGACGAGTTTGACTGGGATGACGACAATGACGGGATACTGGAGGGCCCAATCGACTACTCACAGGGAAACGACCCGTGGAATGTAACTTCAGACAGGTATGTGGAGCCCTTGACCAGACACCCTTGGACAGGGCAGGAAGTTGGCGACAACTACTTAGTAGACCAGAATCCAATGGATCACGATAATGACGGAATCACCGATGAGGACGTAGATGGATCGGGTCGCGGATCGTACGATGAGGATGACGATAATGACGGAAGAATCGATCAGTTCGTTTGGCCCTGTGATTTCGATTCAGACGGAATACAGGATTACTTCGACGATGACGATGACAACGATGGTGTAGTAGACATCTCAGACATACACCCATGGGACCCCCTGCAGAATTCGTCTATCGAAACCGCACCCGAAATACTGTGGGACTCTTGGGTCAGGTGGGATCCTGAGGATTACGGCGAATACGTCGATGGGCTTGACTACGTCGCCCTTCACGCCCTGGAACACCCCAGAGAACAGGCTTTCTCTGAGATAGTGGACGGTGACCTCGATGGAGATGGAATTCCAAACTTCCTTGATCCCGACAACGACAACGATGGGGCCCCCGACTCCTCAGACACCGATGACGATAATGATGGTCTGGCGGACATGTATGATGTAGACGACGACAATGACGGTATACCCGACTCATGCAGGCAGTTGGATACGAATGGAGATGGCCAAGGAGATTATCCTTTACAGGCATTCAACGGCGCTATAGTGGCCATCCAAGTACCCGGAACCGAATGTGAAATAGACTATGACGGGGATCTTGATGATGATAGATTCAGAGCCATAGACGGAGATTACGACATGGTCTGGGACTGGCTCGATCCCGATATGGGGGGTACGACAAATCCAGACAACCTACAGGGAGGATCACAGCCTTGGGATTTGGATGATGACGGAATCCCCAATGAGGATGATCCGTACCCGATGAACTCAACAGCCGAGGTAGCAACATGGGACTGTGCCAGCGTTGCGAACCCGAATCCCCAGGACCCTAGCGACAATTGTGTACTTTGGCGGACGTCCTACACCGGGTTCAACGACTGGGATGGAGATGGCCTGAACAACTGGGTCGACATGGATGACGACAATGACGGAATCCTGGATTGGCTGGATATAGACCCCGACTGCGATTTGGATAACGATGCAGATCTACATGAGCTAAACGGTTCGATGTTTAGGGACGACGGAGCGAATGACATAGATACCGATGTGGATGGAGACGGTCTCCAGAACGATGAGGACTGGGACGACGACAACGATGGGATCAATGATTTCTTCGACCCTGACGACGGAAACTGCGGTGTAGTGGACATAGACAATACGGATAACTTCTGGGGCAATAGCTGGCCTCAGGGAGACGGCGATGCCATTGATGGTTCCGAGGACGGCGATGCATATGTTGCAGTCCCGAACTACTACTGGAACCTCACTTGGGGGTTCAACCCCTTCAATACTAACAACAGCTTCATGCTCGACTACAACGGGTACGATCCAAACAACCTCGACGACCCAAGTGGAATTATTCCTGAGATGTACTGGACTCTGATGATGAAGTGGAGCCCCTACAATGGGGACAACTTCTTCGATATCGACAGCGATGGAGACTCACTGGTAAACGGAATAGACGTGGACCAGGATGGAGATGGAATGCCAGATTGGTGGGATCAAGACGAGGGCAATGACGGAGTTCTGGATGTCGACGACGTCAAAATGGGAGGTACCTTGGATGGCAACTCATGTGGAACAGTCATCCTTTCCCCAACAACTGAGAGATTCTGCGGTCACATTTACGCATTCCAATTCAAGGCGCCTCTACTTACTCCAACTCAATCAGGAGGGCAATCTTTCACTGTTCCGTACAGCAGCAGACCCGACTCTGAATGGGACGATGGGGCATATGATGGGACAAATCACCCCACTGGAATGGGTAGTTGTGACAGCAACTGTTTCTGGTTCACCTTTGACCCTACTAGCAACCCAACCCCTTCAGTTGCGTACAGATACGACGACATCAAAAATAACAGGGATCTTTGGATAGCTTACCTCGGTGTTACCGTCTTCGGATTCTTTCAGTGGACTTCGGACGCAAATAACAACTTCTTCCCCGATGAGATTGCTGACGATCTCAACGATGACGTAGATCCAGACGTGGACTGCGGGCAGCCCATGCCGGAGGTATCGTGGACCCCAAGTTGCATGTACAACAATACTAACGACCTGGACGACGACTGGGACATAGTCTACGATCACTTCGATGTGGACGATGACAATGACGGTATCTGGGATTATTTCGAAATCGACTCAAATGACGATCTAGATGATGATTCAGGTATAGAGGAGCCATACTACTTCACAGGAAGCAATTGCGAGGATAATGACGACGACGGTCTGGACACTGACCCCGACGATGATGGAATATACCAGGCAGTATGGGATAAAGGAGTACTAGGTCAGGCCCTACTATTCCCAGAGTACTACGATGTGGATAACGATAACGACGGAGTTCCGGACGGAGAAGACCCAGACGACGATAATAATGGACTTCTAGATGATGCTCAGGAGGCATTCGAAGGATGCTTCACAGGGGAGGAACAGAGCCCATGGGACCACGATAACGATGGGATAGTCAACTGGGCAGATGACGACTGGGACGGCGATGGTATTCCAAATTCCCTAGAGCTCCAGAACTTCAACGATACCAACGGTACGGCAGATCCTATCGACGACACCCCCACCCTTAACTTCCCCATAGCCCCATGGGACCATGACAATGACGGAATAAGGGACGATATAGACGAAGACGATGATTATGACGGTATGAAGGACGAGGATGAAGTGATGCTGTGGCCTTCACGATACGGTACTGAATCAACGAACCCATGGGACCACGACGACTTTGGAGGAGGGGTCGGACTGGCAAACCCCAACAACAACTCCACGGGTCCAGATTACTACGATGTAGACGACGACAACGATGGAAGGGCGGACTTGGACTGGAACAACCCCTCTTCGGGGGATTGGGCTACACCATCAAACAAGATTGAGGAATCCTCAGGATGGAGCTCGGATTGGGATTCTGACAACGATGGAATTCTAGACAACGACGATAAGATACCGACTAGAATCACTCTGACTGCTCCATCTGTAATGTGGCTAGACGAAAACCGGCCAGTAATATTCAACGGCTCTGTATTCTGGCTGGACGACACAGGTTTCGTCCCAGCACCAGACCTCCCTGTCCAAGTCCACATTAGGTACTCTGCGAACGGGACGTCCGTCATAGAGACAATCGACGTCCTCACTGATGACAACGGGGAGTATATCGTCGGCCAGTTCTTGTTCCCGGAAGACATCGATGTAGGGCCTAACTCAACCTATGAGGTCTACTCAGAGGTTACAGAGATGTTCGTTCACGACTACAGCTCGACGCTTTCAGACACTGACGGAGACGGCATCGGAGACTCGGGGATGCCTGTCGAGGTAAGGGCGAACACCACGATTGGATTCGTATCCGGGGAGAGGTTCAGATCGGACGAGCAACCCCTCAAGTTAGACTTCAAGGTCCACTATTCGGCAGACTATAACAGAGGGATTTTCGACAACAGACTGCCCTATGCGCCAGTTTCCTTCACGATTAGCGACCCAGGCCCCCAGTTCGGGAACATCACCCATCCGACTGTCTATGATGGATACGGGAACGGATACAGGGCTGACGCAGGGGGCTGGGTTTCACTGGCTTACAACCAATCCCTGGATGTATGGGAACAGGTCCAGTGGAACTCACTGCTCGATAATGGACCGGGCGTACCGACAGGCGGATATGAGGAGATAGTGTGGAATCCCTGTGGACCGCTCAATCCGGTAGGATCCCATTCTGTCATAGCGCCATATGAGTACAAGAACACCTCGCTCCCTGTTGGTGACTATACCTTCATCGGATTCTCACGTCCCGATCTGGGAGGATGCACTGACGACTCCTACGAATGGCCATGGTCCCACCTCGAGGGTTCAGAGACGGACGCCTTCTACATACGTTCCATGCACAGGATGTTCATAGAGGCCGAGATGTCAGCGGCCTCCTTCAGACCAGTCTACTTCTGGGATTCTACTCAGTTCACAGGATCGTCCTTCGGTGCATGGAGAGCTCTCTTCCATGCCCCATCCCTTGTTAATGCGAACATGACATACCAGGAGGCAAGCCTTGGCAAGCCATACCCGCTTCTGTGGGACGGGACTCCCTCGGGGCTTTCTGGAATAGCAGCCGGCGCGCTAGCCCCGTTCCTGTCCTCAGATGGGATAAACTGGACCATAACGATGCAGAATGCGGCTGACTTTGACTCGCCTCCATGCGGCCCGGTCGACCCACTTGATCCCAGCAGCCAGATTCGCTGCGAGATAGTACCAGAGATATTCGCAGGTGAGTCCGTCAGGGTAAGGGGACACGTCTGGAACAAGACAATGGTGCCCGTAACTGACTTCGACGGTGATGGAACGAAGGACCCCATAGCAGTACAGATAGACTTGGACTACAATGGGATCTTCGCTGGATCCATAGAGACTCGAGTGAACCAGAGACTTGACATCGATACGGAAGGCCTGGCAACATTCGATCACGACATAATCTGGGACCCATATTGGCCAGCATCGACGTACGGCTTCAGAGCCGACTTCGGTCAGGCCGACTACTTCTTCACTGGAGAGCAAGCAGGAGTCTTAGCGGCCACCGGCGCGTACGGAAATGTGTCTGTCATAGGTTCTACTGACTTCCTATTGACATCTCTGACGCGCCTCTACAGGGGACAGAACGCGACTGTCGAGGCCCGTCTGATTGACAATGCCGGGCTTCCTGTACGTGAAGCCCCAGTGAACTGGTCATGGGCCGAGGACCAATCGAGCGGTGTGGTTTTCACNGACAANAACGGNATATTCAGGGTCAATCTGACAGACATTGACACCTTGGGGAACTTCTCGCTCAGTTTCACCTACCTCGGAGACAAGTTCAGGCTAGGAAGCACAGACTCAGTAGACATGTGGGTCGTTTCGAGGACGTTCATCAATGTCCAGAGCACCAGTCCAAACATCAGATCTAATGGAGATTTGTGGGAATTCACCGCTGTTGTCACTGATGATAATAGAACTCCATTCGACAAGGACGGAGGCCAGGTTCTGAATAGCTGTGAGGGAGAGATGCAGAATCCTGAGGGATACGACCTGGGAGGCAACGTAACTGTAATATTCGAGGGAATAGACTTCGAGGACAGGACCCACCGACAGATAGTCTCCGTCGAGTGCCCGGCATCTGGCTCCATCGGCTATGGACAATACCTAGACCCGCAGCTGCTGAAGGACGACCCATTCTCCTTCCTTCCCGATGGTTTCGGACCTGTGAACGTAATCCTACGGTTCGAGGAGAACCTACCTCACGAGGGTTGCGAACCCATAGACGCGGGAATGCTGTCCACATCAGGAGCATGGGACCCCTGCGTGACCATCCTCAACAGTGATCACTTCAGGAAGGTACTGCAGTTCCAAGTAGATGGGTTCAGCCTCATCGGGAACACCGATCTGCAAGTAGACCAACAGATAGTCTACACCTCTGAGATAGATCTGGATACCGGACAGATACTTGAGAAGCCAATGATAGTGACCGGACAGTTAACCGATGAGCTCGGAGGAAACCTGTCAAACAGACAAATCAGAGTCACATTCGAGATGGGATCTATGGTATTCGACCCTGTCGAGAATCGAATGAAATTCCGTGCAGGAGATGACGGCATAGAGGCCTGTATCCCGGGAGCAACCGATGAGAACGGATTCTTCGACATCAACTGCCCTATGACTGGCGTCGACGCAGGAATGGCCAAGGTGAAGATAGAGTACAATGCCTGGGACCCGCTAAACAATGACCGATACAGATACAAGAATAAGACACAAGCAATGTTCTTCCCCGTCTTCTCCAACTCGACGATCGACGTAACGGAAGTAGGTCCGTTTAGGTCAGACTACCTAACATACACCTTCCCGAACGGCTCAACCTTCGAAGTTCTGTACCTGAAAGAGGCATTCCACATCAATGCCAGGCTCTCCCAGTCAAACGGAAAGCCAGTCGGTGGGAAGTGCGTCAACATTTACCTAGATCCAGAAGTAAACACCAGGCCGATAGCCACAGCATTCACAGCCGGTGGGACCGGTGAATTTGTTTGGTACTCGGCAGATCCAGATGACAACCCCAGTAGGAGGGGAGTCGAGCCTAGCGGAAACAACCTCGAAGGGTTCCGTACTGTCAGAGTTGCTTACGAGCCAGAACGGTACGTACCAGGGGGCTGCGACTACGAAGCACTGGAACCAAACCCGGTTCTGAATAGCTCTGTAGTAGACGTCGAAGTCCTAGTGAGAAGCAAGGTTGACATTCTGCTGAAGCAGCACTGGTCGAGCCCCGCTGGATACCAAGAGGGTGATATTATCGCGGGGGAGGTCGCAATCCTTAGAGACAGGCTGGATCTCACTGTTGAGGGACAGAGAGTAGAATTCCACCGGCAGTTCTGGAATGAGTCCGGAGAGTGGCAGACAGAGAGAGTGGAGATACTGATCACCAATGAGAGGGGATCTGCGAACTTCTCCTTCCCATACACCGGTGAAACCATTCCCGGACACCCGGAGTGGAGCGCCCCAGGAGGTAAATGGAGGGTCTTGGTTCACTTTGAATCAGTAGACGCTAACAAACCCTACTTTGTAGAGAAGTGGCTAAATAGCACCCCGGAGATAAAACTGGGGGTTGGCACCTCTTCGGCTTCGGGCGGGCTCTGGACTACCCAAGTCCTGCTCCTCGCCGGAATATCGCTCTCAACAGTGGCACTGGTGGGTGCGATGATGTACAACAACTACAGAGAGAGAAGAAAGGTCGAGGTCCTCCGGGGCATACTGACCGACGCGCTAATGTCCCTCAAGGCCTCGAACAATTACATCGAGGCTATCTTCTCCTGCTACAAGGATCTCATCAAGTACTTCAGGATGAAAGGCGCCATGAAGAAGGTCTTCGAGACCACCAGAGAGTTCGAGGATGTCATCAACAACATGCTCGGAGGAATAGTACCACCAGAGGAGATCGACTCCTTCTTCTCGATATTCGAGGAGGCTCGCTATTCTGATCACGATATAGGATCGGAGGAGAGGGACAGGGCGATACAGATATTCCAGTCGATGATTGGTAGGATGAACAGATCTCTCGGAGATAGCTTGCTTACAAGGGAGGCGATCGGCGAGTCCTCTTTGTACGGTCCCTCAGTGAAGGCAGGGCAGTTCGTCGATGCAGATGGAAACATTAGGTTCGCCGGAGTAGATGATGCAGAGGAAAACGACGGTTTCAAAATCTGAAGTAATGAGGAAATCCATTGTCCTAACGCCCCTATGGGGCGCCCGCAGGATTCATAACACCGACTTTGGTGGCCGCCCTACCTGATTATGGGAGGGATACCGTGGGTAAGCAAGAGAGGAAGACCAACTCAGCGCTAGTTTCGCTCATAGGAGACCTGAAGGATCACAGCAGAACAACCGGCTCTCCAATATGGAGGGACACTGCCTCTAGGTTAGAGACCAGCAGGAAAAACTGGGCAGAGCCCAATCTCAGCCACATCTCCAGGCACTCTGCAAAGAAGGAGACAGTACTGGTGCCCGGCAAGGTACTGGGCAGCGGAAGCATCAGCGGAGGGCAGACGGTAGCCGCCTTCAGCTTCAGCGATGGAGCCAGGACCAAGATAGAGGCCTCCGGAGGGAGGACTCTTAGCATTCGCGAACTTATGGACGAGAACCCCAACGGCAAGGGGGTGAGAATCCTTGTCTGAGACGACCATGGTATACGATGCCACGGATAAGATTCTTGGCAGGCTAGCCAGTCAGGTGGCGAAAGAGATGATTTCTGCCAGGAAGTCAGGCAGGCAGCAGAGGGTCATCATAATCAACGCAGAGGATGCCATTGTTTCGGGACCCAGGACCAAGGTACTGGGCGACTACAGGGCGAAATACAATCTCAACCACGCCAGAAAAGGGCCATTCTTCCCAAGGATGCCTGACAAGATAATCAAGAGAACAGTCAGGGGAATGCTCCCGTATCAGAAGAACAGCAGCGGAAGGGGGGCCCTGAGGGACCTCAGAGTCATGATAGGGACCCCGCAAAACCTCTCTATGGAAGAACTCCCAGACGGACACGAGTGGGGGCCGACAGAGAACATTGTTCGCGATACTCCCAATAAGTACGTCAGACTGGGCGAGATTAGTTCCCACCTTGGAGTGGATGCAAGTAGATGGAGAGGTGAGTGAATTGGCAAGAAAGAAGCGGACCAAGGTGGTCAACACCAGTGGAAAGAGAAAGACCGCAATAGCCAGAGCCACTCTGAAACCCGGCAAGGGTAGGGTCAGGATCAACGGTCACCCAATCCACATCCTTGAGCCGGAACTCGCTCGGAGGAAGGCACTTGAACCAATTAGAATCGCCGAGGCAATGAACAGAATTGACAGAGTAGACATCTCTGTCGATGTGAAGGGCGGTGGACAGATGGGCCAAGTCGATGCCATCAGGACCGCCATAGCCCGTGGTCTGGTGAAGTACAACGATGGAGCCGAGGGCGATGATGAGGAACTGAGGGACGAGTTCGTACGATTCGAGAGGAAGATTCTGGTAAACGACCCCAGGAGAAAGGAACCCAAGCATCAAATGGGTAGAGGCGCTCGAAAGAAGTGGCAGAAGTCGTACAGGTAGTTGGAAATATGCTAATACCAGTCAGATGTTGGAGTTGCGGGAAGGTCATAGCCCACAAATACGAGGAGTATCAGAATGCTATCGCGGAGGGGAAGGACGCCGGAGAAGTCCTCGACGATCTTGGTTTCAACCGCTACTGCTGCAGAAGAATGTTTGTGGGGCACATCGACCTTGTCGATGAGGTCGCACCATTCAGCATTGACAGACAACAGTAACCTCTCCGTCAGGGCTTTGACTGAACGCTCACTCGCAGGAGCCCAATTGGGGCCTGTAGGTTAGTTTGGCCTATACTTCGCGGCTGGGGGTCGCGCGACCCAGGTTCAAATCCTGGCAGGCCCACCATTGGGAGAGTACTGCAAAAATGGTCAGTTTGAAGGCCATCGCCCCCTTTGCATCGTCATGGGTTCTACGCATTCGGACGAGGGAACCTCCGAGGCACGGGTTGACTGGCTAGCGGAGCAGTTAGAGCGGCACTCAGACCTTTACTACAACAAAGCAGAACCCGAGATATCAGATGCAGATTTCGATGCATTGAGAGACGAGCTGCAGCTCCTGTCCCCCAATCATCCCCAACTGAGCAGAGTGGGTTCAGATCCTCCTCCAGGCTCTGAAAAGGTCGACCACCTATTCAGGATGATGAGCCTGGACAAGGCTAATTCGGACGAGGAGGTATCTCACTTCGTTTCCGAGACCACCGCCAGTGGCCGGCGGTTCGTTTGCCAACCGAAGCTCGATGGCTCAGCCCTCTCATTGGAATATCGTCGAGGCCGACTAATCAGAGCAGCCACTAGGGGCAATGGCAGGAGGGGGGAGGATGTGACGGCAAATGCAAGAAGAATGATGAATGTCCCGGAAAAACTCGTTTGGGACGGAGACTGTCACGTGAGGGGGGAGGTCGTAATGCCTCTGCAAGTATTCAGAGAGAAATACTCAGAGGTTGCGCCCAATCCAAGGAATTTAGCCGCAGGAGCACTTAGGCAGAAGTATGCCGATGCAGGCAAAGGAAGCCCGAGAGACTTGAAGTTCCTTGCCTATGGGGTTGAGTTCCCAAGCGATAAAGACCGCCATCCAGACAGTCCTGAGCCCCCAAACTTCAAGCTAGACTCGGAGATAATCTCATGGATAGGCGAGATGGGGATTCAGGTGGCAGGAAACCATGTGGTTTCAGGTGACGACGACACCACTACCACAGAATCCATACTGGCAGTGACAAGGGAATGGCTCGAGTCGAGAGACTCTGCAGACTGGGAAATAGACGGGGTCGTAATCAAACTAGACCGTCTAGACAAGCGCGACCTCCTGGGCGAGACCGCACATCACCCTCGATGGGCACTGGCATGGAAATTCCCTGCCGAGGAGGCGGTAACGGTGCTGATGGACGTCTTCTGGCAGACCGGGAGGACGGGCAACGTCACCCCGGTTTCGCGCGTAGCACCAGTGGTAGTTTCAGGAGTTACCGTTGAGAATACGACACTCCACAACAAGGGCGAGGTTGAGAGACTCGGGATAATGATCGGGGACAAGGTGAGAGTAGTTAGAAGAGGGGACGTGATACCAAAGATCACTGAGGTCCTCGGACCGGCCCATGATAGCGACCTCATTGACAGGTCCCATTCAGATGGAACCCCTTTCTCAGAATCACTACCTTCTAGGTCCGAGATTCCAGTTCCCGAGAGATGCCCAAGATGTTCTACTGACCTAATTATCGATGGGGCATTCATCAGATGCACCAACATAGACTGCCCATCGAGACTAGAGAGAGGAATACTGTACTGGTGCAGGAAGCTGGGTATGGATGGGATAGGCGAGAAGCTGGCAGAGCAACTTTGCTCATCGGGGCTGGTCACGAGATTGGGGGATCTATATCGTTTGGAGGACAGGGAGCAGGAGCTAATCTCACTGGAGAGAATGGCAGAGAAGTCAGCCAGCAACGTCCTCGCGGAATTGAACTCCACCAAAGCAATGACCTTCAGCACCTTCATCTCAGGACTTGGACTACCTAGGATTGGTCCTGAGATAGCAACTCTCGTATGTGCGGAGGTGAGGAATCTCGAAGAGCTGATACAGATGACCGAAGAAAGACATGAGGCCGTCCAGAGACTAGTTTCCATAGACAGGGTAGGAGAGACCATGGCCAACCTTCTGCTGGACGGTATTTCCGATAGGAAGGAGTCGATAATCGACCTCTATGAGCAGGTGGAAATCGTCGAAGGAGAGCAGGTTTCCGTCGATGGCCCCCTCTCCGGCTCTTCCTTCTGCATTACAGGCACTCTGAGCAGACCAAGGAAGGAAATCGCTCTTTCTATAAAGTCGGAGGGAGGCAAAGTTGTCTCGTCCGTCTCACGGAACCTAGACTTCCTAGTCGCAGGAGAGTCAACGGGATCAAAGTTCGACAAGGCCAACAGGCTTGGCGTCCGAATCATATCGGAATCGGAGTTGGACGAGATACTGGGGGGGTCAATACTGGAGGAGCTACCAGAAGAGAGGCAGTCTACACTTGGAGAGTTCTAATCATCCGTACATTCCAGTAGAAGCACCGCTACTCTCCTGAGGGGGATTGAGGTGCACAGCCATCATCTCACGTATCTGACCCTCTATTCGTTGAGCCTCCTCCATGAGGGGTTCTGGATCAAGATGGACTGCAGGGAGCAGTCCGTCTAAGCATCCGATTATTCCCGCTGCTGCACGGGCATCGGGGATCGTCCCTTGGCCGATCTCTCCATCCGACTCTGCAAGTATCGCCAAAGCGTCAATCCCTCTTCTCCTACATTCTCCCATCATAACTCCAGTCATGCCCCCCACTACTCCTTGTTTCAGAAGAGGGACGCCGATTCCCTTGAGCACATCGTGGGTAGAATCTGTGGATCCTAGACCCAGAATCGAATCTGTCCCCGGATCTTCGTCGAAAATACTGTGCAGACTCTCTATTCCGTGTGCAAATGAATCGACCATTATCGTAGAACTCACTCCCGAGTCCTCTATCCAGTCTAATATTCCAGTAGATAATGGAAGATTGAGCTCAGATGGGATCTGTATCTCCGATGCGATAAGAACCACCTTGTCGCATTTCTCCATGTTGCATATCGGCTCTCCAGCATAGAATCTCAGTGGAGGTAGGGGCTTGCCATCTTGGACCAAGCACATGGGGGGGAGGTTTGGGTGCCTGACGCCCCCCACGAGCTCCAAATCCAGCTTTTCCACCATGAAGTGTGCAACTATGCTGCTAACGAATCCGACTGACGGGAAACAACTAACCAATAGGGCTCCAGAAGCGTTCACGTCATCGCCAACCTCGACCAGAGGGGCCTCTTGCATGAACCTAGAAACTACTCAATGGTGTTAATCGTTGTTACCGACGCGACTCAATTCCGAGGACAGTGGCGAGATGGCAGGGACAACGCACAACTTCCAGATTTCTCCGTCTTCATGGAACAGTTTTGAGGAATGTCCTAGGAAATACTGGCTTTCCCGACAGAGGCTTCCCCGCAAGGCGAGCATGGCTGCCTCAATGGGTACCGCCATACATAACTCAGTAGAGGATCTGTGCAACTTCGATTTTTCTGACAGGGAGGATGAAGAAATTGGTTGGCTCCATTCTTCCTGTAGAGAGACTCTGCAAAAGAGATGGGAGGAAGAAAGGACATTGTTCTCGGAGACTCCTAGGCATCCTCGATGGAAGGATGAGTCATTCTCAATGGCGCTCGACGGACTGTATGGGGCTATCTCCATACTTTTTGACAAGGCGATGCTCCCATTGGAGGAACTATCTTCGGTCACTGTAAAGACATGGAAGCAGGTTCAGGATATTGTCGTCGCAACCGAAGCAAATCTTGAGTCGAAATGCGGACGATTGATGGGGCGGCTAGATCTTCTGATCAAGGATTTTGAGGATGGAGCTGATGATGGATTAATCGTTGCTGACTTGAAGACAGGAAAGCCACCGGAAGACGAACTTAGCGAGAAGGTAAGCAGGCAATTGCTATTCTACAGAGATATAATGAGGGAGAATGTAACAGAAAACCAGGTTCTTCGGGCAGAGGGGTGGTACTCTTCCAACAATACAGTTTACCGAGTCGAAGGACCGCCAATCTTGGAAGAAGCCATTGGGGCATGGGAGAGGATGAAACTGACTAAAACCCCATTCCAGGCCACACCTAGCGAAGATGCCTGCTCATTCTGTGACTGGAAGGCATGGTGTCCCAGTTGGTGGGAAGCGAAGTACGAGGGAGAACTTAGCCACGAGGGGATGTTCAGAGACGAGGTAGTGAGGCTGGTCAGGCTTGACCAGGAATCGGGCGCGGCCCTTTTCGAGCGAACAACCCCTGTAGGGGGCGATGGGGAACTGAGGGTATCTGATCACCGCTTCGGGGCGCTGCTTAAGGGGAAATCCCTAGAGAAAATACGACAAATGGATCAATCAGAACTAGACGGATACCTATTCCTGGGTAGCATCATGTTTGGCGGTAAGACCGCACGAATGGGGGATTGGTCGGAGATTCTCCCTTGGTCCCCTCTACTCCGGTCTGTGAGAAATTGAGTCCAAAACGTCTCGCGGGGCTCCTTCGAACCTTTCGGGAAAGGTGACCATGAATTTCCAAAGAAGGAGTAGGGTAGCCCCAGCATCCGCATCTGCGCTGTGGGATCTCTCGAGTGATATCCCGAAGCGTTCGCAAAGAACACCTAACCTGTGCCCTCCCGGGATAGCAAGAGTCCTTGCTAACTCAAGAGTGTCCACTAAGGCTAGCGGAGAGGGCACCCCTCTCCCAATTCGCATGCACTCCATTTCTAGGAACCTCCAGTCGAATGCTACGACATTATGTCCTACAATTATCGAACCTTCAATCATCTCGCAGATAGAGTCCAGGTGCCCACCAAAACTCTCCGCATCTATCACATCCTCGTCAAATATGCCATGTACGTTACTAGACTCCACGGGAATCCTACACCCTGGGTTAACCAGCGATTGCATACTAAGTTTCGAGCCATCAGAATCACTGCCAACTAGTGCGAACTGCACCACTCTATCCTGCCGAGGATTGAATCCAGTGGTTTCCAAATCGAATCCAAGGACCCTGAACCCCTCTAGAAAATCAGAGACCACGAGTCCTCGCTGCCGGCACCAACCATGAACCCTACCAAAGCCATTCTAGATTGACCGCCGTCCAACACGCATATGAGTGACCTTCGATTTCTGATGGTATGACGAGACGCAGGCAAAGCCTCACGATGCTCCTTGGAATCCTGATGATTTCCCATTCTCTAGCCGGATGCGGAGGCATAGGTCCAGGCAGCCCAAACGCAGCTCTCACATCAGACAGATTAACCGTAAACTCCGGAGAGACGATAAATTTCGATGCACGCAGCTCTACTACTCCTAATCCGACGATTATCGACGAATTCAGATGGAACTTCGGTGATGGCGAGAAGAAGACAACGAAGCAGGGCGTAATCAGTCATGTGTTCACAAAGGCCGGGAACTTCGAAGTGACAGTTGAGGTTTTCAATGACAATGGAGACTCAGACTCAGCCAGCATCCTAGTTTTCGTAAATGCGATACCAGAAATCGTCCTCANCATCCCAGACTTCGTCAAGACAGGACAAGAGGCTAGACTCGACGCTAGTGGCTCCTTCGATCCCGAGGGGGGAGGAGTGGAGATTGTGTGGGACTTCGATGCCAACACAGATTCCGATGGAGACAGCGATCCTCTCAATGACGTCGATGGAAGCGGTCCAGTGACTAGGATCACAGTTACCGAAGCCGGGAATACCACTGGGGCCGTAACGGTCTCAGACGATAGCGGAGGGAAGAATACCACACTTTGGACGCTCAGAGTCATCTCTCGTACGTTCAGGATTGTTTGGGAAGAAGTATTCGTCGACTACGACTGGTCAGGCTACCTAGAACAGGGCGATACTCATGAGATTCAGTTCCAACCCGGGGAAGGAGCCAGGCTAATCGATGTGTCCGCAACCCTCTCTCTAGCTCGAGATATCCTCCCAATCACTTGGCCGGAGGACAATTTCACGCTAGAGTTAGACATCCCTTCCTCCGGATGGTCCTACACCGTTATTACAACTCAGGAAAATATCACAGAGAACTCATCTGCGATAATCGAGATGACAGAAATGAATCCTTCTCCAGAATCCGATTACACAGTTTTCGCAGACTCCAAGGAAGAATTGGAGCAGTTGCTTCTCGGAGATCCCGATGGAAGATTTGGACAGGGAGACTGGTTCTGGAGGATTACCGCACTGGAATGNGANCCCGATACTCCTGTNGATGGNGTGGATCCAGACCAAGGTAANGATTGGACTCTTGAGGCNCAGTTCGTCGTATTGGTCCTAAGGGTAAGTGAAGTAAGCGTCTGAGGACATCGAGCGAAGACCTTTCAACCCCCAGTCATTGGGATAATCATGGCAAAGTCGTTTGAGATCACAAAGGTGTCCATTCGAGAACGCCTAGTAGTAGATGCGAAGGTGGGCATGAAGGACCCCCAGGACTATGACTTCTCCCCCAGAGCAAACCTCTCAGGCACCACTCTGAGCATAGTCAATGAGTCCGGGGAACCCTCTTCTACTTTTGAGCTGGACGAGGAGCAGGTCATAACTGCCGAGAGGGACAGAATGCTAGAACTGAGAGTCAAGTTCAACGTGGAGGGGATGCATGGTGTTCTTACTCACAGAACACCGCAGCCGATGACAGGTCCGAAGTCGAAGAAGCTAGCCGAGCCAAGTTGGAAAACCATCCTGCCTCTTTCAATGTGACTTTGTACCGTCGGGATTAAGCCGGGTCCTACGGTCCACAACACGCTGGACCCATAGTGTAGCCTGGATATCACATGAGCTTGCGGAGCTTGTAACCCGTGTTCGAATCGCGGTGGGTCCGCCACCTAGTAGACGAGGATGAAGGGCGACCGGTTCAATAGTGAGCGTACTGGGGGTGTATTCAGGACCCATAGTGTAGCCTGGATATCACTCTAGCCTCCGGAGCTGGAAACCCGTGTTCGAATCGCGGTGGGTCCGCCATTTCTACGCTTTACATATACAAACCATACTAAATACCCGACCAACAAATCAATGACGTGAAATCTGTTGCCTTAGTAACACTGGTTATCTTTTCGTCGACTTTGACTGGGTGTACGGGTGATACAACCTCCGAAAATGTAGAGGATACCACTTCTGAGATAGAATCAGACAACGAGAGAGTCGTAGTTACGACCCTGATTGGTAAAGAAGAATGCGAGGAACGGGAGGGCACATGGTTCGAGGAATCAAATCGGGGTAGAGAATCGTATTGCTCCCTAGATGAGGAACCAACCTACGATCCAGATTCTCCAAAAATATACTGCGAGCAGAGAGGTGGAACTTGGGACGAGGAAATACGCGATTGTTCATTCCCAGAACAGAACTCGGAAGGAGAGCAGATACAGGAAGGACCAACATACGTGCCGCCATGTAATGTCACAGCGTCTGTGGGGCTGAATTCAACCAACAACCCGATCGAATGGTCTGAATTTCAGAGTGGTAAATGGCTATCCGTTGATGGCTTGACCGCTGTCTCCTACGCCTCGGATGATTATGATAACGAGACCGAAATAGTGGTCGATGAAAGACTTGATTGGATGTGCGGATACACGTATTCTGTCAAGATTCCACCCTCGTACAACTCCAGTCACTCCTACCCAGTCTTCGCCTTCCTTCATGGAGATATATACGATCTAAATTTCTACAACAACTTCCTGACCAATAACTTCCATATGCCCGAGGATGACAAATACATAATTGTTAGACCCTCAAAGTTGGAATTGGATTGGGACCCCAAGAAGGTGCTCGATGTTATCGAGGACGTCAAATCAAATCTCAATGTAGACGATGACAGGGTCTACCTAACCGGCTATAGTATGGGTGGAAGGGGGACTTTCATTGTCGCCGCAGCGCTCCCTGACTACTTTGCTGCCATAATGCCGCTCCAGCCTCATCACGAGCCATACTCATATCTCACGCTAGCGGAAGATGTTGCGCACCTGCCTGTTTGGATGAGCCATGGAACAAATGACAGCACATCCTCATATGATATGGCGGCCAAGATGGCAGAAAATCTCTCAAACCTGGGTACGGAAATAGAATTCCAGATAGTTGTGGGCGGCGAGCATGGGGGCTATTTCGTTATTTACAATAATCCAGAAATAATGCAATGGATTCTATCTCATGTTCGAGGCCAGTAGATTTCCATAACAGCCTTCAACCATGGCTTCCTGTCAGCACCATGGCTTTCATCTCACAGAGGCGTATTGACTTCCCGATGGTAGATCTGGCCAAGATAATGTATTACCCTCGTTTCTGGGATTTGGCGCATAGGTTCTACGAGGAGTCCTGGGAATTCACCTGCGGCATGCATTACAACGAAATCCTCTCTGATAAGAAGATTGCATTCCCACTAGTCCACAGCGAGGCGAAGTTCCTCCATCCTATTTCCTACGGTGATACCGTGGAATGCACAATCACGGTGACCAGAATCGGGGAAACCTCCATCACGTGGCACTACGAGTTCAGGAACCAGCACAGAACACTCTGCTGGACGGCAGACCAAGTCACTGTCTGCACAGACATGAACGAGGTCAAGAGTAAAATGGCTGTCCCCGATTGGATGAGGGATTGCCTAGCCAAGATCGAATCATCATGACTAATCTCTAGGCCACTTCTTCGATAGTGCCTTAATCAGCGACTCGTCCATCGTCGCATCCCACCAGTTAGCGCCTCTCCAGACCGCATACTTCCCCCTTATTCCTCTCATATCCGCTCCGTCCAGCCTCGCTCCCTGGAGGTTGGATAGGCCAAGCCTGGCCTTAACCATTCTAGCCCCCCTAAGATCGGCACCATCCAGTGCTGCCTTCATCAGGTTAGTGCCCTTCAGTGACGCATTTCTTAGATCGGCACCAGAAAGATCCGCACCCTCCAGGTCGGCCCTATCTAGAATCGCCCTCCTTAGGTTGGCACCGGATAGGTCAGCTCCTCGCAAGTCCTCTCCAACATGCGACGTGAATGACCAGTCTTTGCTATCTCCTTCTGCCAAATCCTCACCTCTTTAGAGACAACTGGTCAAGATGGTCTCTTCCCGCTTCAGTAAGAACCACGAAGGCATTCTTTCTTGGTCTTCTTCGAGGGTATTCCAGGAAAGATCCAGAACCACCAGGACCACCCTCGAGCATTCTCCCTATGTACAATGATACATTCCACTTCTTCACCGATCTCTTAGTCCACTTGCCGGTCTCTACAACTAGCCTCCTTATCTCCCTAGGAGGAGTATTTCCCTCTTTCTCAACAGACCTCATGTACTGTATCGCGGCCAGTATAACATCAGACTTATTCTCGATTCCGCATGAGTCCAGTAGTCTGGCGAAAGAAGTCCCTCTATCCGGAAAGCCACTGGACCTGATCGCCTCAAGAGTCATCTCCATGGCCTCCTGCCTGGCAATTCTCACACGCGAGAGAGTTGAGGACCATGTATCCTGACTGGTAACCTTCAGCCATCTATCGCTTGCCTCCTTGGTGTAGTCAGCCAGATTGATGTCTTGTGAACCTAGTCTCAGAAAGAGCCCCCCGAGCTCCTTGTAGTCCTTCGCAGACATGATCATCCCTGCGTGATTTCACTTATCAGGTTATTTTTTTTTATATTTCTTTAACATCTCGGGAACTGCTAAGTAGCCGTGAAATTCAAAGAGCGTCAGCATAACGAAACCCCATGAGCGCGGAATCTGGCGACGGCTATCCACTGGTTTTGCACTCAGAGGCCGACCCCTCCAAATTAGGCGGCACCGCAGTATGCGGCTTCTCAACCGTGGGATCTGTTGGAGTCATTGCGACATCCCATCTCATCAGCTCACTTCAGCTTAGCCCGATGGGCACTGTTCTCCATCCTCAATTTCCTGCAGTAGCCCTGATTCACGATTCTGTACCCAAGCACCCTGTGAGAGTGTACCAGGGTGATGGAATTGGTGTTTTCACATCAGAAATCCAATTCACCAGCGAACACGACGTCTACTTTGCCAATACTGTTCTCGAGTGGTTCACCAAAGGTGGCTTCGACAGACTGATCGTAATTGATGGAGTCGTCAGCAACGACTTGGGGATTAAGGAGGACAGTGAACTTTGGGGGGTATCCTCTACATCGGTAGGTCGTGACCAACTTGACAACTCAAGCATCCAGAGAATTCAGCAAGGAGTAGTTACTGGAATAGCCGGATACCTCATCGCTGAGGGAGAAAGGAGAGGCTTAGACGTAACAGCATTACTGGCCGAGTGCAATCCCATGTACCCTGATGCAAGAGCCGCCATCATTGCAGTCGAGGGCCTTAGCGAGTTGGTGGGGCTAGAGGTCCCCGTCGAGGGTCTGCTAGAGGATGCGAGGAATATCGAAGAAAAAGTTAGGGAAGCCTTCGAGAAAGCTCAGTCGAATGCTCTTCCTGCTCCTGACTCAGATGACGACGAAGACGATGTACCAATGTACTGATCAATAGAATGGATTGGTACCAGCATCGTGATCTGTCAGATCGACAACTGCCGTGATTTCCGGAACCCCCTCTGTGATCATGACCTCTATCCCCTCCTTCAGAGTCACATCCACCATGCCGCAGCCCTGGCAACCACCTCCAAATGAGATCATTGCCTTCCCGTCATCCACGCCTACGAGATCAACGTGGCCACCGTGAGCCGCGACAAGCGGATTCACCTTACTTTCTATTACCTCTGCAACGGACTTGGAGACTTCATCTATCCAGAGAGGATTTGGGTTTTCAAAACTGAATCCCCCGCCCATCAGCGTCTCCTTGTAGTCCAGAATAGTTCCGTCCAGATAGGGAGCGCTCCTAGAACCAACGAAGACTACGAGACCGTCAACTTCCGTTTCGATGTCATCATCCAATGCATCATCACTTCCTATTAGTTGCAAGTCATACTGGAAGCCCTTGGGTCCTCTTCCTAGTATCACGATCTTGAGTGCCACATCGTCCTCCTCCGCCTGTTCGGCGAACTTGTCCAGCATCTCCCGGGCCTTCTCGGTAATCTGTAGCATGGTTAGTTGCAGGAAACCCTCATTCTTCAACCTGTTCTTCTCTCAGACAAACTATTCACCTGACACCCAGCCCACTGGACGTGGCACTAGACAGACTGGGCAGGCCTCTTAGAGACCTCAGGATCTCTGTTACAGATAGGTGCAACTTCAGATGCAGGTACTGCATGCCTAGGGAGGAGTTCGGAAAGGGCCACGACTTCATCCCAAAGACTGAGATCTTGTCATACGAAGAGATAACGAATTTCGTCAAAGCATGCGAACCCTTGGGGCTAAGAAAGGTGAGAATTACCGGCGGGGAACCTCTTCTAAGGAAGGACATCCACCATCTAGTCGGACAACTATCTTCCATGGATATGGAAGTCGCACTCACAACAAACGGGTCACTTCTGGAAAATAACGCAGCAGACCTAGCCGAATCAGGACTCTCAAGAGTCACAATCAGCCTAGATGCAATTGACCAAGAGGTACATTCCAAAATAACGGACTCTAAAGTCTCAGTTACAGATATCCTAGACGGAATCTCCGCAGCAATCAGATACGAACTGGGACCTGTGAAGATAAACTGCGTAGTGCAACGCGGGGTAAACGAGCATCAGATTCCCAAGCTAGTCAGAAAATTCAGAGGTACTGGCGTTATTGTGCGATTCATCGAGTTCATGGACGTCGGTAGCACAAATGGATGGACACAGGGCCAAGTCGTACCGACTTCCGAGATTATCGATTTCCTTTCCAGTGAATTCGATCTTATTCCTTTAGGAAGGAAATCTGCTAGCGATGTGGCATCCAGATGGGCCCACTCAGACGATTCGGGTGAGATCGGATTCATATCTTCCGTTTCACAACCATTCTGCGGAGATTGCGTGAGAGCCAGGCTTTCTTCCGATGGCAAGTTTTTCACCTGCCTTTTCACAACCACTGGGCACGACATGTCCGCCTTGATCAAGTCAGGGGGGAAAACGGAGGTACTCACTCAATCAATAGAAGAAGTATGGTCTGCTAGGAAAGACAGATACAGCGAGGAACGCCCCTCGGTTGCGATCTCCCTTCCTAGGGTGGAGATGTCCTACATAGGCGGATGAATAGACATAGCGGCCTCAACCACTGCCTCCCAAGGGGCCGCGGTCCTGAACGAAGGCTTTCCGTAACCGGAAACCGCGGCCACATGTCCGTTCTGCCTTAGCGACTCAACAATCTTTCGTGGACTAGGGGGAGCACCAGTTCCAAGCCATGCGGCTAGGTCGTCCACAACAACCAGGTTGCAGGAATCAATCGCCTGCGACTCCTCGGCGAGGTGTCTGACGCTCTTGGCGATTCTTCTCCTCTCCTTTTCGAAGTCCTTCTGGCTCCAACCTACTGGATCATCGGGTATGAAGATAGGTCCACAGCTCTCCAGTGCTCGTTCCTCAGACATTGAAGCCATAGCCCCCCTATCGCCGGTAGGTCCTGTCCATAGGGGACCAGATACGCGGGAGTCTTTCCTATCCACTGGAAAGTTGAGTGGAAGCATGCAGTGCATTGGAAGAACATCTCCTCCAGTTTCCACTTGTAACCCAGAATCAATTGAAGCGGCAACCTCCTCCTTGCGCGGGGAGAAAACCCTCCAGCCAATTCTTTCCTCCAATTCATTGGCCGCAGACACACTCTTCACGACCCTGAATGATACCCTAAGGTGATGAGAGTCCCAAACCGAAAGTAGTGGCTCAATCGCCCTATCGTGTCTGGCAGCTATTCTGGAGATACACGACAGCATCACTCTCATTCCAGAATCATGGGCCAGGCAATCAGTCCTTACTCTGGCACCATACCTCCTCATCAGAGCAGTTTTCGATGATCCAGTCAAAGCAGCGGTATCCGTGGCGCTGACCTCCATCACTCCACTTCTGGCCATGGACTGCATGGCCGAATCAACGAATGGGGCGGGTGAACCATATGGGTCGATGTCAATCCAGTGTCTTCCACTACTGAGAACTGCTGCTCTAAGGTCCCCCTGGAGGGTTTGCAAGTCCCCAACTCCATCGGATGGCGGGAACTCCTTGTGAGAGGACCTAGCCCAGTCAAGAGATTCTTTCTCCAAATCAACTATTGTGGCTGAGATTCTAGACGATAACCCCCATGGTAACTCATTAAGCCATCTCCTTGCTCTGAGACCCGAGGCAGTGAGCCCATCGAGAGCGTAAACTGTACCATCACCGAGCATGCCCTCTTCCATCGCATGTCTGAAGAGTAGAACGCTCCGAGTCCTACTTCCAGCCATTGCCGGATTGTAGAAAACCTCTCCAGAAGACTTTGCAGATGGGCCCTGCGCATCCTCGGGAAGTTGGGGCAGAAGCATTAGCGTCCTTCCTTCGCGATGAGGGAAGGCCCCGTTGCCGAATGGCATGGCCCCCGCAGGGCAACCCGACAAAAGGAATTACCAACGATTAGTAGTGAGAGAATACAACTTCTGGGTCGGGATGTGTTACCCTTCTACCATTCGAGACTACTCGTCCCACAATTCTACTTCCTGCGAGTCGTTTACTAATCCATCTCTCAGCCGAAGCAGCACATTCTTGTGATACGGCTACCACCATGCCCATCCCCATATTGAAGGTCCTATGCATCTCCAGTGCGCTAACGGATCCGATTTCAGATATCCATTTAAACTCTGGATGGGGATTCAGCGGCATCTGTATTTCCCAACCCAGAGTACTGTGGAGACGAAGCAAGTTCGACAAACCTCCTCCCGTGATGTGCGCAATTGCCTTTATGCAATCTGGACCAATCACTCCACCCACTCTCCTTGACTCCAGCACCAGCTCAACTACCGGATCAACGTATATCCTTGTTGGGTTCAAAATCACCTCAGCCAGAGTGATGGCTCCGTCTTTCTCAGAGAATCTTCTAACCTCTCTGCAATCATGGCTTGGATCGAAAGGACAAGAGTCATCTAATATGCAGCCAGACCTCTCAATCACTGCTCTGACAAGGGTGAATCCATTGGAGTGAATCCCACTGCTGGGAAGGCCAATCAGTACATCCCCTTCCTCAAGATTCTCTCCTGTGATCCCCCCTCCTTTGGGAAACCACCCCAGTGCAGTTCCAGACAGGTCTAGTTCCTTCACGATACCTGGTAGCGTAGCTGTCTCCCCTCCCGCCAATGTGACCCTTGCTAAATTGCATGCTTGAGAAAGAGAATAGCCCAAAGATGAGTGAACCTCTGGGTCTGCTTCTGGGACTGCGATGTAATCTACGAACGCAAGGGGCTCGGCCCCAACACAGATTAGATCATTCACGTTCATAGCAACGCAATCGAAGCCCACACCACCCAATTGTCCTACTTTGCTCGCGATTTGCAATTTGGAACCAACGCCATCGGTCGCTAGTGCAAGACAAGAGTCACCAAATTCGATAATCCCTCCGAATCCCCCTGGGAGGTGTACCGGAGCGCCAAGCTCACCTGGAGCTCTGCTAGAGGAGGCCAATGAACCGATCAGACTAGCCACTGCCTTGGCTTCTAGATCTATGTCGACCCCGCTAGACGCGTAGTCCATTGGCTCGTCCATAACCAGCCGCACAGAGACAGCAACTTCATTGTCTCGGAAGGACAATCCTCAATCACTGGAAATTTTCTGACAAAAAAACCTCGTTTTTCGAACACTAGGGCTGTTTTTTTCCCCTTATTTATAAAGATAATAATCAATAATCTCTATATGCACAATGTATTTCGCGGGGGCACGGATAGTGTGAACACTATGTACAACAAGAAAATGATAGCAATGATGCTTACCCTGAGCATGCTAGCGGCTAGTCTCGCTGGTTGCGCAGGGGGGGATGACGACGATGACGCCGATTGGGCCATTTCGATGGCAAGCGATGTCGAGGTCGTCTGGGTGGAGTCCGGATGGGACCCCATCATCCCCAACCTGAATGCCGGCGAGATGTGTGACGTAATCATCTCGGCGATGACCAAGACTGAGGCACGCGACCAGGTCGTTGACTTCACCAGGGCTTACTACACAAGCAGCCAGGGTGTGATCGGCGGATCCGGCTCTGCGTCCATCAGTGATGTATCCGAGCTTAACGCCGCAGGGATAACTGTGGGTGTACAGTCCGGTACGACTTCGGACATCTTCGCCAATGGGGATGCCGATAACATGGCAAGCCTTCCAGATGCGACCGTTGTTGCATACGAGGACTTCCCATCGGTAATCGCAGCTCTGGACAACGGAGATGTCATGTACGCTCTGGGCGACGCACCTGTGCTCTCCCTAGAAGGCACACTGATGACCCAGTTCTCGGACGAGAACTTCGGGTTCGCAGTACGCGAGGACTCAGGGGAACTCCTAGACGCCCTCAACGTGGCAATCGGCGCAATAGTCGATTCTGGAGAGTACGACACAATCTTCCAGGCCTCGTTCGATGGTGCAGCAGTTCTCGCAGACGACACCACCACCGACACCGCAACGGCTTACCCAGCCTCACCCAGCGAGGGATCCACCTTGACTGGAGTTCTGGAGTCAGGGCAGCTGAAGGTATGCACAGACCCGTTCTACCCGCCATTCGAGAGCTACGACGCGGACAACAACGTAGTCGGCTTCGATGCAGATGTGGCACACGCGGTGGTCGACGAGATTGCAGCTCACTACATGGGAACCGCAAACCCTGTGTTCGTGGCTCCAGTTGTGGCAACCACAATCAAGATCGGGTTCCTGAACGACGCTACAGGACCAATATCACAGTTTGCAGGCGCATTCACTTTTGCTTGGAATGCTGCTAAGGATGACTTGAATGCTATGGGAGACGAATACGTCTTCGAGGTAGTAGAGGCAGACTCTGGATGCGATGGACAAATGGCCGCGACTGCGGCACAATCGTTAGTTGACGCTGGAGTGGTTGGTGTAGCCGGAGCAGCATGCTCTGGAGCATCAATAGGCGCCAATGCAGTCCTATCTGCAGCAGGCATACCAATGATCTCGTATGCGAGTACATCGCCTTCGCTATCTAGCGATGAAAACTACCCTCACTTCTACAGGATAGTACCAAGCGATGCATACCAGGCAGGGGTAATGTCCGAAATGGTCTCAGCAGACGGTCACACAAATCCAGCGATAATCCACATGGTTAACGCTTATGGAGCAGGTCTAGCCGATGCTTTCATCGCTAACTGGGATGGAGATGTCTGCCTGCAGGCAGGTTATGATGAGCAAGTCCAAGTGGACTTCCAAGCGCAGGTTCAATCTGTAATCGATGCAGGATGTGACTCAGTTGTTCTGGGATCATACTCGGCAGACGGCGCTCTAATCGTCGAGACCATGGCAGGAATGGGAGCCGTGCTCCCTACCTACAGTGCTGACGGAATGGCAGGCGAGAACGCGCTGGCCGATTACACCGCACCAGCAGCTGCAAACGGACTCAAGGTCACCAGACCTGCATCTGATCCCGCAAGCGCTGCTCCTGGTGGAGAATTCGCCGCCGCTTGTGCAGCCGCCGAAGCCTGCTCTGGCGGAATTTACCAGAACGAGGCGTACGATACGGTCATGATGCTGGGTCACGCTGCAATGCATGAAGACGGAGCGAACATGGCCACCCATATCGAAATGGTTGGCAACGGCTACCAGGGAGAGAGTGGTACTCACACTTTCGAGGCTAACGGAGAAGTGCCAGGTCTGTACTACGATGTGTGCACCTTCCACCACGTCCCAACATATGGTGAGTACTTCAACTGCGACAGAGGCTGGAACGCTGAACAAGGCATCCACGATGTTACGTGGGCCGGTGCTACAGTCAAGATTGGCTTCTTGAATGACGCTACAGGACCGATTGCGGTTTACGCTGGCGGATTCGTAGCAGCTTCACAGATAGCTCTAGGACTAGCTAACACAATCGGATACAGCAATGGTGTACAGTTCGAAATCGTATATGCTGACTCCGGTTGCGACGGTACAATGGGCGCAACGGCGGCCCAGACACTAGTCGATGCTGGAGCTTGGGGAGTAGTAGGAGCCGCATGCTCTGGGGCTTCTCAGGGTGCAAACGCCATCTTGGCAGCCGCAAATATCCCTCAGGTTTCCTATGCTAGCACAAGCCCGACGCTTGAGAGTGACGAGAACTACCCTGGGTTCTTCAGAGTGGTACCCAGTGACGCTTACCAAGGATCAGTTATGGCAGAGGTAGTCGCCGGTGACGGTTACACGAATGTTGCTGTATTCCACATGGTTAATGCGTACGGGGCAGGACTAGCAGATACCTTTGTGCAGACAATCGGATCAGAGAATGTTTGCACACAGGTGGGCTATGACGAGCAGACCCAGGTTGACCACAGCGCCATGGTACAGTCAGCAATAGACAACAACTGTGACTCTGTGTTCATGGTTTCCTACGCTGCTGATGGAGCAGCTATTATCGAGGAACTAGAAACTCAGGGATTCTCAGGCCAGATTTATGGTGGAGACGGAATAGCCGAAGAGGGACTTGGTTCTGGAATGGCAGACAACAGTACACTGTCTGGAATCATTGCCTCGAAACCCCACAACCCCAACCCAATGGGCGACGTCGGAATGCTGTTCGCCTCTCTGTGCAATGCTAATCCAGCTTGCGCTGACGGAATCTACACTGCAGAAGCCTTTGATGCGGTTACAATCGTAGCTTTCGCTGCGTTCACCGCATTGGCTACTCCTAACCTAACAGCCGAACTCGCTGTCATGGGGACTGGACAGGGATGGAACGGAGCAAGTGGGACAATCTCATTCCTGACGAATGGAGATATCATCCCTGCAGGATTCTGCATCGGAGAGTTCTCGGTGACAACCGACGCAACGGATGGAGTCAATACTGTCTCCTACGATTGCGCTAGGTACTGGGATCCAGAAAACGGTATCACCACCGCTACCGCTTGATGGAAACGTAAAGCAGTACGGCGGGCAGTAGTGCCCGCCGTACTGCCCCAACAATTAATTTCAATCGGGCATTAGGGGCTTTGTACCCTATGTTCGACAGAGTGAGAAACCTATATTCTGACCTCTCAAGAGGCAATAGAAGACTCTTAATCGCACTTCTCCTGTTTATTGATGCTAATTTTCTTGGCACTCTAAATGGATACGGAACTCTGAATTTACTAGACCGGTTAATCGGAGATGGGTTGCCAGATGATTTGGTCTGGCTTCTACAAATACTAGAGTCAATATCTGCCGGTTTCATTGTTGTGAAGGTACTATTCGACGATATTCCTAGCGGTGCTTCAAGAACTCTAGGAATTATCCTATCACCAATTTTCATGGTAATAGTGACGTTCTTTTCTCTGGATCTACTACTGAAGGGGCAGGATTCCAGCGCCTCATTCACCCTTGACTTAGTTTCGATTTCCACTGGTACTCTCACGTGGTCATCAACATACTTGGCTATCGCTATTGGATTAACGCTGACCTACAAGGTTCAGAGATACGGTAATTTCGCCCAATCTGAATTATTCATGATTGGGATGTATCTGTCGATGATTATGATTTGGAGTGACTTTCTATTCCCTATGTCAAACCTACAGTCTTCCAAGGACGGTGTGATTACATGGTCAGTACTAATTTTCACCCTAATAGCAGCATTTGTTCTAACCGGAACTGCTGGGATAATTATAGACAGGTTGGTTTACAAAGATTTCAGAGAGAAGAAGGCAAGCCCCCAAGTTATGATGATAGCATCTCTGGGAGTCGCTCTAATCCTACGATCTTTGACATTTCTAAGATTCGGCAACGGGAGGAACCTATTCGAGCCCGAGGGTGACTGGAGAATGCCAACTCAAAGGTGGGAACTTCCAACCACAAAGATGCGCCTGAATCTTGGAGAGAGAAGTCTAGATGAAGGACGTACATACACTCAATTTAGTTGTGAAGAAACTCTCCATGCCGAAACAGGTGAGCCTACCCTGACCAGGATAATTAGCGAGACCTCGAAACCGGCAATTGAGATATATGATACAACTGCTGATTGCATAACTCAGGCCACCACGAACTACGCGTATCACAAAGGTGCGGTCCCATTCGTCATTTTTTCCTCCGTTCTACTACTGATGCTTCTGTTGAACAAAACCAGACTGGGAAGGAGAATGAGAGCAGTCGCTGACAATCCAGATTTGGCCGCAAGTAGTGGTATCAACGTCGAAGGAGTCCATCTAACTAGTGCCTTCCTATCCGCGGGGATTTCTGGGATGGGCGGTGCAATTTTCGCAATGACTCTTAGATTCAACCCAGAAACCGCATTTGCTCTTCTACTACCCTCATTCGCAATTATCGTTTTAGGCACGATTGGCTCTATTCCAGGTGCGATCGTTGGCTCTTTGGTGGTAGGTTTTGTTCGCTCACTCTCCACTCCAGTATTGATTGGCGTAGGCCTTCCTCTCGGTCGCTCAAATTATACAGCTTTGGATGGAGTAATGCCGTACATTTTCTTAATTGCAATCCTACTGATTATGCCCCAGGGAATCGGTGAAGCATACGAGAAATGGAAAATTGAAAGACTTCGAAAAAGGAGATTAGATCCAACCAATGATTCCGATAAAACAACATTAGCTCTCGCTATACTCCCTACAGGTATCCTCGGATTGCATCATTGGAGGGCGAATAGGATGCACAAGGTCCAATCCTTCACAGCGATAGCCTTCTCAGCATACATATTTTCCAAACTCAGCCATTTTATAGGTAACAATTCTTTTGCAAAGGGGGCTTGCTCAGACGTCTGTGAATCAAACTCTTTTGCGGAAACAAACCTAGCCACAATAACTGGGAGAAACGATGGAACACTGACACTTCAAGATTCTCCGATTGACGAAACAATTCTACTAAGCCAAATTGATCCCCCAGAGGGCCTTTCTCCTTTTGAGATTGAACAATGGACAGCCGATGCCCTATCCGCAGCAAACAATTCCTGGCTCAATATGATGAATATAGAGATTGAACTGGTAAATCTGATAGTTAATCTCGGGGAATTTGTCTGGCCATTGGTCCCTCTGCTCCTTTGGGTATACGCAATTTCAGAGGTCGTACCCAATAGGAATCTTGGCTTGAGGTACAGAGCTCCGAAATTTGGAAAGTACAAAAATAAAATTTCTGCTTTAGTTTCTACTAGGTCTCACACACTCAAAGAAGAATGGACAAAATTCGATGAGTGGCATAAAAATACAATTTCCTCTTTCCAGGGAAAATTATCTGAAACCATTTCAAAAAATAAAGAAACAATTTCTGATATTGTAAAAGGTATTCTACACAAGATTGTAGCTTTATTCCCAGGAGACCCCGAAAAGCATAGACAGGATATCGATTTGTATGGTAGGGAGAGTAAATCAGGTTCGATGCTATTCTTCCTCGCTTTGATTATTGTATTAATCCTATTCTTGATATGGCTGCCAATAGCGGAATCCGATAATTATAGATTCAAGAAAGTCCTACAGGTATCAAACGTTCTATTGACGTTATCGATTTTTATTCTGATGTCATTCTCTTTGAACTTACACACCGGATATACCGGAATGGTCAATTTCGGAGTTATTTTCTTTGTATCAATAGGTGCAATTTCTGTGGGCATACTAACCGCCCCTAAGGATCTCCACGGATATGAGTGGAATATTTTGCTGGCTACTTTGTTCGGGGTTATTTTAGCGGGGCTTATAGGCTGGAGTCTTGCATATCCTACCGCAAGGCTAAGGACAGACTATTTTGCAATCGTCACAATATCTCTTGGGGAAATTACGAGAGTTCTACTGGGAGGAGAGCCACTGCTGCGAGTTGGCTCTATTGGTCTCGCCATAGGAATTGCCGCCTATCCTCTGCCCCTAGAGAATTTCTGGTTTTGCGGGTCTGAAAGTGTTGGTCCGGACTCAACCTACTCAAATGCTGCGGATTGTCGTGACAGCACACTCTTGACTGACTCGCCGGCAAATCAGATTGGCGACCTACTAGGTCTAGGAGAACCGGCCCCATATCTCTTCTTGCTTATGTCCATGGCACTCATTTCAGTGTTTATTGTGTGGTGGCTTCTGGAAACACTGCTATCCTCTCCGTGGGGTAGAACTCTCAAGGCGATAAGAGAAGATGAAGAGGTTGCACAGCACCATGGTCACGATATACTCACTCACAAGGCTGCAAGCCTTGCCTTAGGCGCGTCTATAGCCTCTCTGGCAGGGGCGTTTTGGGCTTGGAAGCTGACTGGATTTGAACCGTCTTTCATGGCCCCAGCAAGATCCACTTTCCTTGTCTGGGCTGCATTCATTATCGGTGGAACTTCAAACAACCGAGGAATGGTCGTCGGAGCATTCATAATTGTACTGATGGAGTTTGTTTTCAATGTGCTAGTAGCCGGACAGGGCTCAGCAGATTTGCCCCTACACACAACAGCAGAAAGAATAGACATCTTGTTTGAGTGGCTTATCACCAGTCAATGGGATGTGGTGGGGACATTCTCTCTGGTTCTGATTGCAGGTCTAGCCCTCCGATATAGAAAGATGGTAGAGATTGGAATTTCCGGCTGTATCCTGTTCGGCTTTTCAGCAGTCGCACTAAGACAGAGATCAATCGATGAGTCATTCTTTGGTGGCGTTGTAAGTGCAGACATGCTCTATGTCAAACTTCTTCTCATCGGCTGCTTAATGCTGTTCTCGCTAAAGTATAACCCCAAAGGATTACTTCCAGAAGTTCCCACTAGGCCCGACAGGCCAATCAAAATCCGGAGTGATTCACAATGAGTTCGGTATTGAAAGTCGAAGGGCTGAGGAAAGAATTCGGAGGTTTGGTTGCCGTCCAGGATATTTCTTTCGATATAGGAGAAGGCGAGTTCGTCGGCTTAATCGGGCCAAACGGATGTGGCAAATCAACCACATTCAATTGCATTAGTGGACTACTGCACAAAACCGCGGGAACTGTCGAAATCTTCGGAAAGGACGTGACCGAGCACCGTCCGGATCAGATACAGAATTTAGGACTGACCAGAACATTCCAACACACAAGGCTATGGCGCCAGATGACGGTTATCGAGAATCTTCTTGTACCGCCAAGACATCAGTTTGGCTCTAGTTTCTCAGACCGAATCAAAGCACTCTTGGCTCCAAAATTGAATCAGCAGGAGTCCGATAGATTGGAGAAAGCATACTCTGTTTTGGATCAGTTGGAGGTGCCACACATGGCTCACAACCTTACCAGTGAACTGTCAGGAGGGCAGAGCAAACTAGTAGACATCGGTAGATCAATGATGGGCGATCCGAGACTACTTCTTTTGGACGAACCAGTGGCAGGAGTGGCAGGCCCTCTTGCTATGAAAATCTTCAATAATCTAAGAAATATTGTTGATGAAACAGGAATAAGCATTCTAATTATCGAACATAACATGGACTTCATCCTAAGACAGGGAGTGGACAGGATAATTGTGATGAATGAGGGTCGAGTATTGATGCAAGGAACCCCAGAAGAAGTTCGTAACAACAGGCAGGTTGTAGAGGCCTACCTGGGGTCAGATGGTATGTCGGGAGATGTAGAAGAGTGACTAGAGTACTGGAAGTTAGCGCTCTCGAAGGCGGCTATGGCTCTGTTCAGATTATCTACGGAATTGACATACATGTAGACGAAGGAGAATTCGTGACAATAATTGGGCCCAATGGCTGCGGCAAGTCTACATTCATCAAGACTATTTTTGGGATTGCAACATACTACAGTGGGAGCATACTCTACAGAGGAATGGACGTATCTGGATTGAGGACGGACCAGTTAGTAAACCATGGAATAGCCTATGTTCCACAGGTGGACAACGTCTTCCCATCTCTATCGGTTTTAGAAAACCTCCAGATGGGCGGGAACTCACTATCGCCCGGAGTTCTAGCAGAGAGGATGGAGCGGTCCCTGGAGATGTTCCCTGACCTCAGGAACAGGGAGTACGATCTGGCCGCCTCACTCTCAGGCGGGGAGAGACAGATGTTAGCCATATCCAGGGCACTAATTTCGGACCCCAAGTTCCTATTGTTGGACGAGCCCACAGCTGCACTGTCCCCACTCTACCAGCAGCAGATAATCGAGAGCATCGACTCGCTTAGGGACAGAGGAATCACGATTCTGATAGTCGAGCAGAACGCCAGACTTTCCCTTGCCAGGTCCGACAGAGGATACATCATCTCCAACGGCAAGGTAGTTCACAAGGGAGATGCCCAGCACATCCTGACCGATCCGGAAATAGGGGAGTACTTCCTAGGATCAACCGAGGACCACTAGTTACTCACTAATCCATCAGTGCCTTTGCCTGCTGTGCCCACATCATCTTCGAAACCCTCCCTGGCATCATTCCTAGCGCACCATTCACAGCATCTGCGGTTTCCGCATCCATTCTGGAGAGTTGGTCATAGGTTCTAATGCCTAGGACCTTCAGCTTTTTCTGAGTCTCAGCATCAACTCCTTTGATCTTAGTCAGATCATCCGACTTCTTGTCTCCAGCCTTACCTATCTGGGCCCATTTTATTTGAGCAGCACTCAGGTCTGCAAAGATCTCATGGCCCCCATCTTCGATGACGCTCGAAGATGCATTGTCGACCCCCTTCAACTCGAGCATCGTTATCGCCTGCTTGGTCCAATCCATCTCAATGACCTTCCCTGGTAACATCTCGAGCGCGTCATTCACTTTCTTGGCATTGGTTGAATCCATTCTGGACAATTGCTCGTAGGAGAACACGCCCAAAGAGTTGAGCTTCCTCTGGGTGAACTCGTCTATCCCGTTAATCAATGTCAGATCGTCAGATAAATTTCCTCCGAACTCACCAATCTTCTCCCAGTCTATTGAGGACCTTCTCCTTCCGACTCTCTCGAGAATCAGCAACTCCCTCTTCTCATCCTCTACCTCCGAGGTGATCTCTTGTACATCTTTACCAGCGATCTCTGCTCTCAGGATTGCATCTGCCAGCTTCCTCTTTGCCGCGGCAGCTTCGACCTTTGCCTCCCTTGCCTCCTCCTCTTCCATCTCTGCGATTAATCGGGCCTCCTCGGCCTCAGCCTCCTCGACCTCGGCCTTCTTGGTTGCCTCCTCGACCTCTGCTCTGGCTTCCTCAACCTCTTGCTCAGCCTTCTGAACCGCCTCGCTCGCCTCCATCGACTGGAGCTCTCTTTCAATCTCCTCCTCTTCTTTCTCCAGAGCCAACTCATCTATCCGAGCTTCCTTCTTCGAGGCTTCCAGCTTCTCTTTCTTCTTCGCCATCCGCACTTCCAGCTTCTTCATCTCGGCCTCGAGCAGTTCGATTTCTTCCTCAGGATCGTTCTCGAACTCGAGATTAGGCTCGTCCTCAGCGACACTCACCCCTTGCGATACTTCCTCCTGTACCTCAACCTTCTGTCCCTCATTCGGGTAGCTAACAAATCCGTCCATGAGTTCGAATACAATTTCCTGGATAACACTCAATGAATCCTTCATCCTATGTCCGTCATCTGTCTCGTAAAGAGTGACATTATCGCAGGATTGGTCCACCTTGCGCGAATAGCTGATGGGAACGACCTCATCGAACCTTCCATGCATTATTGCAGTGGGGTGTGCAGGAATTGGCCACGACATCTTTTCTGCGGATTCCATAAATTCCCATGGAAGAACAATGTCCAATTCGTAACCAGTGTATCGCCTTTCTCCTGTGGTTTTCCAAGCATTCCTACCCGTTTCTTCCATCCCTTCCCAGTTCTCCGCAAGTCCAAATGCAGGGGCTATCAACAGTAATCTGATGTCCTCATTAGGCCTCATTGATGAGGCGTTTGCCGCAGCTAGCCCGCCCATGGAAGAACCGACGACCAAGTCATACTCTCCTTCGTCCAAGTGCTTGATTAGAACGTCCGTCTGACTCGCGATGCTCCATCCTAGCTCAGACATCTTCGGTGCCGTAACCTTCCATCCCAAAGCCTCCCTCATGTAGGTGGGCTTGGATCCAGTTGGACTACCCTCGAATCCATGTGCGAAAAGCACTCGCACGACTAACCCTCCAAATCATGGAATGAGAGTCCGAAGAAGTCGCTCTCTGTCGCCTTTCTTACCATGGATGCCTCTCCCTTGTCCAATAACCTCATATGAATCTCTGCCGTAACCTCGACGGTTGCCTCGAAGAGGTGACCGCCCCTGACGACGTGATCATCATCTGAGGCTACAATGTGGATGTGTGTGAAAGCCCCATCTGGGCCGGGAGTCAGGTTGCCCTGCATCGAAAGTAACTCCATCGGCTCCTCAATCTTCATCTTCTGGTAAATTCCGTCAGAGTCAAGGAACCCTATTTCCGTTCCTCTCACCCTCCCTATTCCGCTTGTGATTGCTGCAGTGCTAATTCCATGATTGCTCAGACTCCTAATGGCATCATGTAATCCCTCCCCCTTGTCCAGCCTCACGAATAGGTCGCGACCAAATCGTCGAAACTCCATGCTTGTCGATTAGGGTTCTAGACTTCAATATCACCGTATCTAAATCAGTCCGGAGGACTAGCTTTCTAACTTGCAGTAGAAGTGAAAAAAATCCAGAAAAGCATCCTGAAGGAGTTTCATTTCTCCACTGGAATTAAGGGGGTTGGAAAAAGCAACCATACTGTTCATAGGCCGTGTGTTCCGAGTCCCGAAGCCCGGTGACGAATATGACAATGGCAGCACATGACGCTTCTGCTAGATGGAGGACCTTCCTTGAGGAGGCTAAGGAGTCAGAGGTCATGACATTGTTGTCTCGTCAGACCAACTTCCCCTACCTCTCCGTTCCATTCCACGAGATCCAGACTTTCGATCCGGAATTCGCGGAGGACGTACTGGAGCACCCAAAGCAGATCCTCTCTGCTGGCTCTAAGACTCTGATGGAGATTTGCAGAGAGAGGGGAGAGGAAATAGATGCTTTGCTACGGGTCGGAGAGCTGCCTGGAGACACAAGGATGCCCCTGCGAGAGATAGGTAGCTCGGACATAGACAAACTACGCAGCGTCGACGTCATTGTCACCAAGATTTCCGAGATTAAACCCAGAATACACAGGGCGGTTTTCAAATGCGAGTCGTGCGGTCATGACATAGAAATCGACCAAGAAAACGAGAGAGAATTGAAGGAACCACTCAACTGTCCGCAGGCTCTGGGTGGATGTGGGAGCAACAAAGCCGAAACTCGGTTCGATTTGGTACTCCTAAGTTCTAGAATGGTAAACAACCAGTGGATAGAGATTCAGGAGCAACCCGAGTACGTTCCAAGCGGAGCTCAGCCAAGGAGGGGGATGGTGCTTATCGAGGGGGACCAAGTCAACAAGCATCTCCCGGGTGAGAGGATTACTGCAAATGTAATCCCGGTTGTGAGAAGTGAAGTAAGAAACAGAAAGAAGACACCTATGTTCGATGTAATCTATCATTTGATAAGCTCCGAGCATGAGAGTACTCCGTTTACTGAGATTTCTATTGAAGAGGAGGATAGCGAGAGGATTATCGAGATTTCAAAGAGAGAGGACCTGATGTCCCTGATTCAGCGTTCTATTGCACCATCTATTTTTGCTACCGGTATACTAGGCCATGTGAAACGCTCCTTAGCGTTGCAACTCTTTGGAGGTGTGTCAAGGAAGCTGAATGATAAGACAAGGTCTAGAGGAGATATCCACATCCTCTTGATGGGGGACCCAGGAGTCGCCAAGTCCCAATTGCTTTCCTTCATCTCTGCACTATCTCCTCGAGGAAGATTTGCTACTGGCGGGGGAGTCTCTGGAGCAGGTCTCACTGCGGCTGCGGTCAGGGATGCATTCGGGGATGGCCGATTCGCACTAGAGGCAGGGGTCCTCCCACTATCGGATAGGGGGTTGGCTGCCATCGATGAGTTCGATAAGATTTCACCAGATGACAAACGAATGATGCATCCCGCAATGGAACAGCAAAAGGTCCATGTGGCCAAGGGCGGAATTACAGCTACACTACACTCAAGGTGCTCAATCCTGGCCGCTGCAAACCCGAAGGAAGGACGATTTACCAAGAGGGGAATTAATACAAGTGTAATTAGGTCATTCAAAGAGACAGGGCTACCACCTCCACTAGCATCTAGGTTCGATATCATCTGGATGATCAGGGACGAAGTGCGGATCCATGACGATGAGAGAATTGCCAGGCACATACTCGACAACAGGACTTCGGGAAAGAGTGAGGCACAGTTGGAGAATACGATCGAACTGGGTCCATCCGAACTAGACGAAGAGTCATTCATCATCACCTCTGAAAACGGAAATGAGCACCTATCCCAGGACTTCCTAAGGAAGTACATCGCATTCGCTAAGAGAACAGTACACCCACAGTTAGACGAGGATGCCAAAAATGCGATACTCAAGTACTACACAGAAGAGCGACAGTCATTCGGGAGAGAAGATCAGAGCCCATCACAGTTCGAGTCTGATAATGATAACGACACGGTCATCCCAATTACAGCAAGAGCTTTGGAGGCCCTGATAAGACTAACAGAAGCCCATGCCAGGATGCACCTCCAAGAGATAGCAACCGTAGATAATGCAAAAGTGGCTTTAGCCGTCTTCAAACACTGGAGAGAAGAATCGGGAATAGAGGACGAATCAGAACTGCACTCAGGGGTCTCCGTGAAAGAGCGTTCAAACAACTCTACTATCATGAATATAGTTAGGAAATTATGCCAGGAGAAAGGACAGGCGGAACTGACGGAGATTTACAATATCGCAATCAATAGAAAAATCAGCGAAGCCGAAGTCGATAAAGTCGTGCAGAAAATGAATCAAACTGGTGAGTTATATGAATCATCTTCTAACCCTCTCGCATGGCGATTTGCCCGTTGACCCTATGAGCACAACCCCCTCCCAAGGAATTGTAATGGAGCCGTTAGGAGAAGTCAACAATCCTGCACGTCTTGATCCGGTAGCTCTTGGATTCATGTGCGGGCTGGAGATTCATCAGCAGTTGGCTACCGACAAATTACACTCTAGAATGCCGAGCGAACTATTCGACTACAAGTCCGAGGAAATCCCTCATCACTGGCCGCGTTCCACAAGAAGGCTCCGAGCTTCACAGGGAGAAGGAGGGAGTACAGATGTAGCCGCTAGATTCGAGCAAAGGAGGAATCGGACATTTGAGTATGTTCAATCTCCCAATGCCGGCCTCATCGAGTTGGATGAGTCGCCACCAAGAAATCATGACTCTGAAGCAGTAGATGTTGTTCTCACTATGGCCGCTCTGATGGGTGCAAAACCTATCCCAAACCTGCAAGCAATGAGGAAGACTGTAGTGGATGGCTCCAACACCAGTGGTTTCCAGAGAACAACGATTGTGGCTACTGATGGACGAATAGAGACCGACTCTTGCCAGGTTGGAATCGATCTGATTTCGTTGGAGGAAGACTCTGCTCGGAAGCTCGAGACCAAGAGGAGCGATGTCGGAGAAACCGTAGTGTACAATCTTGACAGGCTAGGCGTCCCTCTAGTGGAAGTCGCTACTTCTCCGGATGTTCGTTCTCCGGAACATGCAAAGGAGACCGCATTGGCACTGGGCCGCCTGCTTCGTGATACTCGCAGGGTCAGGAGGGGGCTAGGGTCAATCAGACAAGACCTCAATGTCAGCATCTCTTGTGGAGATAGGGTCGAGATCAAAGGATGCCAGGACCTAGACTGGATTCCGAGAATTATTCGATTGGAGATGGCTCGTCAACTCCATTTCTACCGTCTGGCGAATGAACTGAGAAGCGAGTTCTCCCTCCCTCCCCTTCCTCCGGATAGGGAATCTGACTCGATGCCAGTGGAGAATAGAGTGGCACTTTCCACGAAGAAGAGAATACCCTACTATACTTACGATGTGACAGAATTCTTCTCAGAATGCGATTCAGACATGGTATCATCGTCCTTGCAGAATGGTTCTTCTATCCTCGGAATATCCCTACCAGGATTCTCAGGAAAGATCGGAAGGAAGACTATGGACGAAAAAGACTCACAGTTGCCAAGATTGGGGAGGGAGCTAGCCAGTGCCGCCAAGCTTGCTGGGGTATCGGGAATCTTCCATTCTGACGAACTACCCGCATACGGGATTTCTCAAACTGAGGTCAACTCGGTCAGGAGTCAACTGTCACTGTCAGAAGCCGACGCATTCGTTCTGTGCATGGCTCCAAAATGGCAGTCCGAACTGGCACTAGAGGCAGTCGTTGACAGGGCACGACTAGCCTTCCACAGGATACCCAGAGAGGTGAGGAACGTAGTGGTACGGAAGGGGAAGCCGGAAGATGGAACGACAACGGCCCTAAGGCCTCTCCCGGGAGGTGCTAGGATGTATCCCGAGACAGACATACCAGTTCTGGAAATCTCACCAGAGAGATGGGATTCTATTTGCAAAAACCTTCCACTGTCCGCTCAGGAAAGGAAGAATAGACTATCAGGTCTGGGGTTATCAAAAAACCAGGAAGAGGCGTTGCTCAACGGGGAGATCGATGACATACTATTCGAGGGAATCGAAGGCCCTCTTAAACTCCCAGCCAAGGCGTGGGCAAGCGCCCTCCTAGAGAGTGGCATCTCCAAACCAAACTCCCTAGCGGCAACTGTTCACCTTCGAGAGGAGGGCCTCCTGACAAGGGAGGGAGCGGAGACACTTCTGATGGAATCAGTGGAGGGCCCAGTTGAGAGAATAGTGGACTTCATGGCGTCTGAGGCCGAATCACGAGGCTTCGTTCCAGCGGACCAGTCATCTGTCGAAGAGGCGGTAGAAGAAGTGATAACTGCACGATCTGATTTTGTTCATGAGCGTGGACTTGGTGCGATTGGACCACTAATGGGTTCGGTCATGGGTAAGTTAGGCGGGACGGCTGACGGGAAAGTGGTTAGCCAAATCCTGAAACAGAAAATAAGTGAAATGATTGATGATTAATATTATTCTAAAGGGTCTCTATGAACTAACTTCTTAGACCTAACTCGGAGAGGGGTGGTTCTATGACTGCACAAACGAAACTTGCGATTTCCCTAATATTACTGATTGGCCTTTCTTCAACTCTTGCCGGTTGTACGTCGGAGACCGAACCGCTTTCGGAGGATGAAATTGGAGAACTCAGTGTTGTGATGACTTTGGATTTCTTAGAACAGGGCAACGAAACAACAAATTTAGGAGACAGATTAACAAATGGAAGTATTACATTTGACCCAATACTAGTCGCCCATAATGTCTCTGCATACAGAGTCATGGAAGCCCTGCAACTAAGAGAAAACTTCACAATTGATGTTACTTACTACGTTGGAATGGGGGCGTTTATTCACACTATCGACGGGGTTTCAGGAGCCGATGATTGGTCGACATACTGGGGCTTTTACCACGATGGTGAGCTAGCCCAGGTCGGCGCGTCTAGTTATCTTATCACCTCAGATACCCATCTGAGTTGGGTAATCACGCCTTCCGCCTAATTGAACGAGGAATAATTTCTTGACGGTTTCTCCAAGAAACACTATGAAGTAACTATCAGGAGCGAATAATATGTACGATTTTCATAACTTCGGCCTAACTCCGTTACAGGACTTGGTTTTGAACATTGTAATTTTGTCCGCACTAGTGCTTGCCATCTTCAAAGGAGAAAAGAGAATCCTAAACTCCAACCCCCTACTTATCCTTGCATTAGTAACGGTTTTTTGCATCGCAGGAAGAATACTACTCCAACCACTGCCTAACGTTCAACCAGTCACTGTAACGATTATTCTAGTTGGGATCTACTATCGTTCTCCTTGGGCAATCGCAGTATCTGGATTGGTTGCTCTGAGTACCAACCTACTATCGCTCGGGCACGGTCCCTGGACCTTTTTTCAGTTCGTAGGATGGAGTGTAGTTGGCATAGGAGGTTCAATATTTGCCGACAAATTACTTATTGATGGCAGAATTGCACTGAATCGGCTAATCGCTTTTTCAGTACTCTCGGCATTTGCATTTGATTGGATAGTATCAGCGAGTATACTGCTAAACCACGATTTCTCAGTCTTTTACCCATACCTGATTAACGGACTTCTTTTTGACGTATTCCACGCACTTGGGAATGCCGTATTTGTGGTACTACTTGCTAATCCTCTAGGCGAACTTATGTCACGTCATAGAACTGTCAATAGAGGTTTTGCGGTGAGTGAAGTTGTCACAAGCTGATGAAATTACAATGGTCTTAGTGACCCGGACGGACCTTAAACTGTCAAAAGGCAAGTTAGCAGCACAAGCCGGCCATGCTGTAATGGAATGTACTCTGAGGGCAAAAAAAGAATCTCCTCGTACCCTAGACAGATACCGAAGGGAGGGTGCTAGAAAGATAGTCTGCAAAGTGCCGGACGAAGAATCACTCCGAAAGACGCTTGGCCATGCAAAGAAAGCGGGACTCATCAGCTATCTCGTTAAGGATGCAGGCCACACGGAGATACCGCCAGGAACCGTCACCGTTGTCGGGATAGGACCAGGACCTAGGTCTGACATAGACAAGATAACCGGGCAGCTATCACTAGTTAGTTGACTTCAACTATGCTTGACTGGCCAATTACTTCGCAAAAAGGGTCTTGAATCGAGACCCCCTCAGGTGTTCGTGGTTACCCAAGCGCCACTATCCGAAGAGCAGCGCTCGACTCTATTGTCCAAGTGCGAATCTCTCAAAAACCTCACAGAATGGCTGGATGGAATCGACAGGAGGCCCGGTCTCGATGAGCTAGACGCTCGACTTTCTTCATTGGAAGTAAACGTCGATGCTCTGGAGGATTGTATAGGGTATTCTGAGGATGGCTATCAGAGGAATGTGATCAAGAAGAATGAGCACTACGAACTCGTGGCCATATGCTGGACGCCAGGTCAGGATACGCCCATACACGATCATACTGGTAGCGACTGCGCATTCCTGATCGTCTCTGGAGTGTCTACGGAGACAGTGTACGAGACCAACGAGGGAGGTTTGGCCTACCCAGTATCAAACCGGAGATACGTCCCAGGAGAGGTTTGTGCCGCAGATGAGCCAGATATCCACCGAGTTTCAAACGATGAAACAACCAATCTCATTAATTTGCATGTCTATACCCCGCCTCTTAGCGAGTACAAGATATATGCTCCAGCCGAGTGACTAACGGCCTCTCTCTGCCATCAGCTGGACTGATTGCTGCACCCACATCATCTTGGTTACTCTTCCAGGTGTGAACTCCATGGCGTCATTGACGACCTCGGCCGTGACTGGGTCCATCTTGGAAATCTGGTCGTAAGTGTGGATTCCAAGAACGTTGAGCTTCTTTTGTGAGAACTCATCCAGGCCCTGTATTCGAGTCAAATCGTCTGGCCTCTGACCCTCTGCTTCCCCGATCTGAGCCCAGTTAATCTGAACAGCCTTTAGGCTGACCCTCTCTAGGATTAACTCCTCTCTTTCCATCAGGTTAGCCTTGAGTTTCAACTCTTCATGAGCTGCTTCCCTCTCGGCCTTCATTGCAGCGGTCTCGACTCCGACAAGGGCCTCTTCCTTCCCTTTCATCTCGCTCTGGATTTTCTCTATCTCCTGCTCGACCTCCTCGGCCTTCTTCGCTGTCTCCGACTTGAATTTGTGACTGTCCTCTATCTCCTGTTGGACCTTGATCTTCTGTGCTTCGGCCTTCTTCGCCTCTTCCTCCACTCTCGCTATTTCCTTCTGCTTGGCCTTGACTTCCTTCTCCAAGGACTTGGCAGCCGCCATCTCGGTTTTCATCTGATCCTTGACGTCCTTCAGAGCATCTTTCGCTTCCTCGGCCTCTGCCTTAGAAGCCTCCAGGGCCTCCTGTTTCTTGGCCATGGTACTCTCCATCTTTGACTCTGCTAGCTCACGCTTTGCACGGAATTCCTCGAGCTGCTGTTCCGCCTTCGACTTCGCCTTGCCAGAGGCCTTGATTTGCTTCTCTGCTACTTTTCTCTCCATCTCGGCCTTTTTCAGCTCCGCCTCGGCCTTTGCTGCCGCCTTTCCTTCCTTAGCAACCTCTGCTCCCAGCTTCTTAGCCTCGGCCATAGATTCCTTGGCTTCCTTACCGAACTCTTTTGCTGCAGCGGTCTCCGTCCTTATTTTCTCCTTCAGTTCGACCTCTTTGGCCTTAAGCTCATCTGGGGAAAGCTTGGCGGAACTCTTCAGATCATCTAGGGCCTTCCTTGCAGCCTCTGCCTGCTTCTCTGCTGCTTTTCTTCCTGCCTCGGCCTTCTTCGCCTCGACCTCTGCCTTAGCAACTGCCTTTGCCTCCTTCGCAGCCTTCTTCGCATCTCCCATTTGCGCCTTCTTAGCAGCCTCCAACTCCTTCTTAGCTGCAGCAGCCTCAGCCTTTGCCTCGGCCTCCTTGGCTTTCGCCTTTGCTGGATCAGATGCCTTCTTGACCTTCTTAGTCTCTGGTTCGGGCTCAGGCTCTGGTTCGGGCTCAGGCTCTGGTTCGGGCTCAGGCTCTGGTTCGGGCTCTGGTTCCGATGACTTTTTGCTCACCTTTCCGTACTTCTTCTGAAGTCCCTTGACCATAGTTCCATAGTTACCTTCGAACTTCTTCAGCAGCTTTGGGATATTCGCAATTTGCTTGGAACGTTCAGGCTCTTCCAAGAATTGAGTATACGTCGCCTTAGCCAACTTGGCTGCTTGTTGCGCGGTTGGTCCTGTCGCCACAGCGCTTGGAGGAAATCCATCACTTAAGGATTTGACCAAATTTAGAGTTCAATCTCTTTCCTGTAATCATCGAAAACTTCTCTGAATAATTCGATGTCTGAATCAAAGGTTTCAGGAAGCAGCGGACCAAAGGAAAATCGGAAGAACCGGGAATAAGGCGACTCATAGCTCGGGTCTTTAGAATGTGGACGTGCCATGTCGCAATCAGTAGCGCATAATATTGCAGCGCCGTGCTTGAACAATCGTTTGTTTAACTCGGAACTTGTCATGCCTTCAGGCAGCTCCAGCCAGTGGTAGAAGCCACCATCGCCAGTGTACACTCCAAGCCCCATTTCCTCGAATGCGTCACCATACCTACTTCTTTGCCAGTTGTAATGCTCCTCCACTGCCTTCCTCGCCTTCTTGACTCTACTGGGCTCTAGGAGTTTTACCGCATAGTGTTGGGAAGGATGACTGACTCCACCCATGCCGAAGCTGGAGAAGTTGGACAGCGTTTCGATGTTCTTCTTACTAGAGACGATCCATCCAATTCTGATTCCTGGAGACTGCAATCCCTTTGTACAGGCCCCTGCGATGAATACGTTGCTGTTGTCCAGGTCCTCTATGTACTGAATTCCGCTCACGGAAGGCGAGTGAAACATCTCGTATGCCTCATCTAGAAGGATGCCATTTTTGGGACCCTCCGCCAATCTGATTAAGTCCCGCAACTCATCTCCCCATCTTGTCTGACCGGAGGGGTTCTGGGGGTTCGAGATAATCGGCATCAGGCTTGTCTTTGCATTCAGGCCAGATCTATCGAAGTACTCCTCGTTGCTAGGGTGGAAGCCGTTCTCCTTGGTGAACGGGACAATTTGGAAGTCCGTATCGGTCTGCTCCAAGATATCCAGATAGGCCGGCCACTCAATGTTGCCAATTCGTACCTGCACGTGTTCTTTGAGGAATGCCAGAACAGTGAATATTCCTGGCCTACCACCAGCGAACACCATCACATTCTCGGGCTCTACTTTCGACCCATATTGCTCGTTGTAGTATCCTGAAATCGCTTCTCGCAGGTCCGGATGGCCCCATGCCTTCGGATAGAACCGATCCTCCCAAGTCACCTCTACACTGCTCGGAAGAGGGGGGCCTCCGAATTTCTCCAGTGGGGTGGTGAGTGGGAATCCCTGAGACCATGGGTGAGTGCCCTTTTCTCCCATGAAACTCCCGAAAGAATCTCGAAAGGCGTATAGGGTTTCATAGATTCCCATAGGCGGGCAGTTGTCAGATAGGAACGACTCAACAGGTGCCCCACTATTCGGCATGGTTGTCCGTGGAGTATGTCACAAATTAGTTTCACCGTCAAGCAGGGATATCTCCAATTGACGAAAAAACGGTTAATACACCCATTCTACTTCGACAGCCATGAGCGGACGTATCGAAGTTAACAGGACTCTAGCACTGACCATTACCATCCTATTTCTGGGCATGACACTTTCCGTGGGTCTACACCAACAAGGTAGGGAAATCCTTGAAGCAGAACCAACCTCAATGGAAACCCATTCTGGCCTTAATATGCCAGGCTCTACCGTAGGCTCCATCCATTCCCTCACTGCACTCGGGGCATCTCACGGCTATACCTGCGCCGTACTCGCCAACAACACAATGAAGTGCTGGGGGAAGGCAGAAAACGGGTCGCTAGGCAATGGCGATGATGGTCAAAATCAGTTTACTCCGGTAGGGGTGAATGAACTGAACTCGGATACTTGCTGTTTTTCCGATATCGAGGAGACAAGCCCAGATGGGGACCACTCATGCGCGCTCTCCGATGGATCAGTCTACTGTTGGGGCCTAGACACAGCCGGACAAATAGGGCATGGGCATCTGAGTTGTATTGGTAATGGATACTGCGTTAATCCACACGGTCCATCGGTTTTGAATAGAAACATCGTGACCTTCACAACCGGCCTTCGTCACACATGCGCGATAGCAGACGACTCGACCGCATGGTGCTGGGGAGAGAACGACTTTGGACAACTCGGAGTTGGCGACAATGACGACAGAAACGCTCCAACCCAGGTCTTGTTGCCCGCCGGAACGACACCAATCTCAATTAACGCCGGTGGGCATACCACATGCGTCATCTTGGACAACGGAACTGGCCTTTGCTGGGGCAAGAGTGATTACGGACATCTCGGAGACGGAACTTACAACAATAGGGATGAGCCGACTCCAATCTCAATACTCCCTTCAAACAGGTCACTGGTCGCAATGGATTTGGGTGCTGGCCACGCATGCGGAATTCTGGACGACGGTACGGCTTACTGTTGGGGCAACGGCACCTTCTCCTCTGGAGAGTCCGGAGGTCGGTTGGGCGACGGCTCCAACGAGAGCTCCAGGTTCCCTCGAAGTGTCTCACTTCCGTCTGGAAGGAACGCTATTTCGATAGACGTGGGCGTTGACCACACATGCGTAATACTGGATGACAACAGCGCAGTCTGCTGGGGCCTAAACGAAGAGGGGCAGCTTGGCGACGGTAGCACTTCCAACAGTACGACGCCAGTTAATGTATCCGTTCCGCTCGGCCTGACCTTTGGAGAGATCTCGGCAGGGCTTTCTCACACGTGTGCAGTTGCAACAAATGGATCCGTTTACTGCTGGGGGGATCACGAGGATGGGGCCCTGGGACTAGGGGAGGATGTGGATAGCGATGTCCCAGCCTACGTCGACCTGGGTACAGGAGGACACGCCCTGATGAGCGAGAGGGACAACGACGATGATGGAATTGTCAACATCCTTGACCCGTTCCCCGACGGATGCCCCTCAGGACATTACGCAACTAGCGGCACTTGTGATTTGGTCGAGCCGGGGTACTACACAAACGACCTACCGCCATACGAGAAATTTCCCTGTCAACCGGGTACTTACCAACCGAGCTACGGCCAGCTGGATTGCATAGACGCAAGTCCTGGGCACTACGTAACGAACTCCGGCTCCGCATCTCAAACCCCGTGTCCATTAGGAAACTACCAACCAGACTCCGGTAAGTTATCATGCATCCAGTCCGATCCAGGCAACTACGTCTCGGATGAAGGATCGATACGCCAAAATCAGTGCCCTACAGGTACTTATCAGCCATCTTCTGGGGCAGCAGATTGCATAGATGCAAGTCCCGGATTCTACGTTAGTGGCTTCGCATCGGAAGAGCAGACACCTTGCGCAGCAGGAACGTATCAGATCCTGTCAGGCGCAACCTCGTGTTTCCAAGCCGGACAGGGATTCCACGTCCCATCAGAGGGATCGGACTCCCAGCAGCAATGTCAACCGGGAACATTCTCGTCCCAGCAGGGCCAAGCGAACTGCACCTATGCCTCACCAGGGTATTTCGTGGGCGGGGCGCAGCAATCATCGCAATCCCCCTGCCTGCCAGGCGAGTTCCAGGGTTCTTCCGGACAGACCTCCTGCTTGTCAACCACCCCTGGGCACTACACAGATTCGGAGGGCTCGGCAGAGCAGATCCAGTGCGCCGCTGGAACTTACCAACCCGACTCAGGACAGACATCGTGCATAGAAGCAGAACCTGGATTTTACTCCGAACTAGGCTCTATATCGCAGAACCAATGTCAAAGCGGAACATACTCATCTGAGCCAGGACAGGGCTCCTGCATCCCTTCAGAGCCGGGGTTCTTCGTCGACTTGGATGGAGCCACGGGGCCGACCCCATGCCCTCCTGGACAGTTCCAGTCAGAATCAGGGTCATCCGGATGCGAGACGCCTCCCCCCGGCCAGATAGCCAGTCCGGACGGGTCGACCACGACTTTATGCCCACCTGGGAAGTACCAGCCCGGTGACCAGTCGATTTGCTTGGACACATCTCCAGGATATTTCGTCAACGAATCTGGGTCTTCATCCCAGAGCCAATGTCCATCTGGCACATATCAACCAGAACCTGGACAGACATCCTGTTTACCGGCAAATCCCGGAAACTTCGTCGACTCTCCAGGATCATCAAGCCAGACACCATGCCCAACCGGTCAGTTCCAGTCTTTCGGTGGACAGCAATCATGCACCCCTGCTATGGCAGGCCATCATGTCCCCGAAGAGGGCGCGATGTCCCAGACCACGTGCAAGGCAGGTAATTACCAACCAGATGAGGGCATGGACAGCTGCATGCCCTCAGATCCTGGATATTTCGTTCCTTCATCGGGCGCGATTTCTCAGAGCCCCTGCCAACCCGGTAACTTCCAGCCAGAGGGCGGAAAGTCGGGGTGTCTGCCTGCCGATCCCGGGAACTACGTCTCCGAAGCTGCGTCAACTGAACAGAGCAAGTGCCCGTCTGGACAGGAGCAGGAGCTGAGCGGACAGGTCTCGTGCATCGATGTGGAGAGGCCTTTGTGGATGTCGATATTGATGTTCGGAGTTCCAGCCATACTGGCAGGGACCATGGCAATCCTCTACATCTCCAACAAGAAGAGTACCGGTTCAAGTGGCAAAGGAAAGTCATACATGTACTCAGAGGACATCAGGAAGAAGCAGCCCTAGCTATCGCACCAGTTATGTGAGGACATCCGTCGGATATGGACATGAGGGACTACCCGGGTGACAGAGTCGACCTCCGAAGCGACACGGTGACCCAGCCAACCCCTCCGATGAGGGAGGCGATGGCAGGAGCCAGAGTTGGGGACGACGTATGGGGGGACGACCCCACAGTGATCCAACTTCAAAAGATGGTGGCTGAAATGCTCGGAAAGGAGGAATCCTTGTTCGTACCCTCCGGCACAATGTCTAACACGATTGCGATAAAAACCCAGACAAACCACGGTGACGAGATAGTTACACATCGCCATAGCCACATCTATCTATGGGAATCCGGAGCATACGCATCTGTAGCAGGGTGCTCTATCGCGTTTGTCGATGGACGATTGGGCCAGATGAGTCCGGAAGGAGTCGAAAGTGCAATCAGGAAGACGGCCGGAAGCAACTATCACTTCCCTGACTGCAAATTAGTTTGTGTCGAAAACACTGCTAACGTAGGAGGGGGATCAATCTACGATCAAGATACTCTGGACGGGATTTGTCACGTCGCTCACGAAAACGACTGTAGAGCCCACCTAGATGGTGCCAGGCTTTTCAATGCCGCAATAGGCAGTGGGACGGACCCAGCTCGCATGGTCAGGGACTTCGATACCATCTCGGTTTGTCTGTCAAAGGGACTAGGGGCCCCAGTCGGCTCTGTTCTTGTCGGTGACGCAGATACAATCTCCCGATCTCGTAGGTGGAGGAAGACCTTCGGAGGTGGGATGCGACAATCCGGAATACTGGCCGCTGCTGGCATCTATGCCCTGGAAAACAACATCGAACGACTCTCTGAGGATCATATACGAGCCTCTAGGCTTGCTGAAACGGTCAATGCTATGGATTCCTTCTCCGTAGAACTGGAGGGAGTCCAATCGAATATGGTCTACGTGCAGTGCATGGAAGAAAGCTCTAGGGAAGTGGCTAGGAGGCTCGCCGAACTAGGAGTAGATGTGAGCGTGGAGACAGACTCCATAGTGAGGGCCGTTGTTCATCTCCACGTCACTGACGAGGACATAAACACGGCCATAGGGGCCTTCGAGAAATCACAATAACCCGTAACCGTTCAATAACCCCTCCTAGTCGAATAGTCATGAGACGCCTGGTGGCACTAGTCCTAATTGCACTTATCGTAATCCCGATGCAATCCTCAGCTGCAACGGAAAGCCTCTGGGACGATGCAAGGATAACCGACGAGATAGGGACCAAATACGGGACCATTGGAGGGATCTCGATTGAACTGTCCAATACGACTTATGAGGAATCCACATCTGGAATAACCGATCTGCCGAGCATAGTGGAGGTCTATACAGCCACATGGTGTTCCAACTGCATCAAGACCGAACAGGCCCTTGATGATGCCATCGGAAACCTCGACGTCACTAGGATACACTATCACAGACATCTCTACGAGACTCTGGACCCTTTCGGGAGCAACTCTACCGACTCTAGATGGGTGGAAAACTACGGGGCTGGATCCCTTCTTTCCACCGAGAGGTCAATGTCCGCATCCGATGGTGGGGTAATTACGATTCCCGGGACAGAAAGATCCGCTCCAAGCAAGGTCTTCGACGGAGAGAGGATGTACACAGGAATCAGTACAAAATCCAACAGTTTGCTGACCGACTACTCTACCGCACTGGCATTGGGATCGAGCCACCCCTTCTCATCAAATGGCTCAATTTCCCTAGAAGTGTCTGCTTCCATGTCCATGCCGGCCAACGACCAGGGGGGAAACCATTCTGGCGGGATTCTGGACTACAAATTCCAGTGGAACATAAGCCTCTGGTCGGAGGAAGACTCCCCATGGGAGCTGAACACATGGCTGATGTTCGTTGAGGATGTTGCATACCACCCAGAGGGGAGCAACGGAAAGGCGAACTACACTAATGTCCTTCACGAGGCTGTCAACGTGGGCATAAGCCATTCAGGGTTCTTCGCATTCGAGCCCCCCCAACCCTGGGATGGGGACGATATGTCCGTTGTCCTGATTGTAGACTGGGAATCTCGAGATGACGCCAATAGTTCGAACTCTGTCCCAGCACCGGGAGTGACTACTCTTCTGTGTATGCTTGCTGCCTTGGTCCCTAGACGCCAAGGAAACCCAGGTCAGAACCCCTCGCTAAATCAGTGGGTTGAATAACCACCGTCGAGCATGCCCAACGCTCGGAGATGGTGATTTGCTACCAACGGAACATTCTGTGACTATCGAGGAGGTCCCAGCTGGGAGGATACCGGACTGGTTGAAACAACACATCCGACTACAGTCCCTAGGAAAACCCGGCAATGATTCAAACCGCCATGGGAGGATTCTCATTATCTACCCAACAGAGAAATCCAAGGGACAAGCACTGTCATCAATAGACCTCAGAGGAGCCATAGATCGCACCCTCCACCATACCATGGATTCACTGATTTCTTCACTGGTCGCAGACCTGAGGCTACCTCGAGTGATCTCCAATCAAGGCCCACTCAGTGCCATCATTCACGCCGAGTGTCAGAAGGAGTCCTCGAGGCTGGGATTCCCGATGATCAACCCGCTACCAGAGATGAAGTGGGGAAAGGGCAAGACAGAGGCACTAGCACACCTCCATCACCACCTTTCCAGGGAGTTGGTCGCTGAGAGGTGGGAAGGACCCGGAATACCCACATTCAGGAGGGTAATCACCAGACTCGAGGAGAAACTTCGATTCACACACCCGGACATGGCATGCGAACGGATCATCGATGCTTTGGAAGAGGGGAGAACACCATTCACCATTTCGGATATAGATGGGATAATCATGCTCGACCACTCACCGGTGATGAGCAAATCTCACACTCAGATTCTCCTGTCCCTTTCGAAGATTAGACCGATACACCAACTAACATTCCCGGGAAACTTCCGACTTGGTCACCATGGACACATGCTAGTAGACCAACACCCGATCGGAGATCCAAGTGAACTTCCCGACTGGATCCCATCCCAAAGAGCCCCTCTACAAGAACAAACCAATAATGTGAAGCGGATACTCCTGAACAGAGAGTCCCACTCCTTCGAAGTAGCGATTCGAATTGTTGCTGAAAGGCTAGGCCGCGAGGACTCTGAGGTAATTATCGTAGACCCGGCCCTGGAGAAAAACAGGCACAAATGGGAGCAATTACTTGGGGAAATAGGTGTCTGTATGGAAAGGAGGAGGGCACCTCCTTCATCCCACCCGATAGTTCACTGGATACTATTCCTAGCAAGATTGGGGCACGGGGCCGACGCCTTCTCGCTCGAGAGCCTCAGAGCCCTATCTCTCCAAACCTCGATCGTTCCATTCGAGGAACTAGGAGAACATCCATCACATCCAGAAATCTCCCCTCTAGCCGACTCTGAATTACTAACTAGGCTAGCTAGGAACGAGCATGTCCTTGGCGGACCGGGCGCACTGTCAAAGTGGCTTGAGACACTTTCCAGGCAACCAACTGATGAGAGAGACGGTCCAATAAAGGAATCAACACAATGGTGGCTAATTTGCCTGGCAGCATCTATTCGACCGTTGCTCCGCGGGCATGACAGAGAAATGATTGGCAATCTAAACGAAGCCGTAGGATGCCATTCTGGCCAGCGACTTCCTGTGCCGGATTCCCCGAAAGATGGCGACGAATGGCTGCATAACACGCTCTCCCTAATCGACATTCCATCTCAGATGGCCCGCTTCCCGGGTAGAGGACTCTCCCCGGCAGCAGCAGTACGTGCACTCATCGAAGAGCGAGCAACCCTGAGGGAGATGCAGAGAAGATCAGGACACCCCACGCTCACCCTAGGGTCCGACTGGGTCGACGAGCTCTGCTCAATTGCCGATCAGACCAAGGCAATGACAGGGGGTTCCAACTTCACTAGCAGCGTTTCTGTGTTGACTCCAGAGGAGGCTCTGGGATGCTCTGCCGACCTGGTGGTCCTTTCAAACCTGTCCAGTTCATCATGGGAATTGAGAGTGCCAAAGGTACCATTCGTTGGTGAGGACGAACGACACTCGCTAGGAATCCTGAGACCAGACGCACCAATCAGAGACGCCAGACACAATTTGCTGCACTTACTGAATTGCTCTCGAGAGGTGTTCGTCCTCGACCCGAGCATGGACGAAACGTCACCACCAGCAGCGCCAATAAGAGAATGGGCCATGGACTTCGAGTTGTCCAGCATCGAATCCGAAACCCACGAAATGACCTATGCGCCCTCCTCTCCTAGGGCCACTAGACAGATTGATGGTCTCAGGATAAGACAGGGCAAGCCTCCTCGCAACCCGCCAATCAACCCCAGCGCCGTCTCGATCCCTCTAGACACAGCTGTTCAGAGGGACCGAGAGAGAAGGCAGCCCACCATAGCCTCCGTGGACGGATATCTGCCAAAGGAGAACCACTCGCACATACTCTCCATTGAGAACCTGAAGTTTCACGGCAAACCACCAGAAGGAATAGAATCACCCAGAACCAATGGTAGATGGCCGGTGGTGGGAGCCTCCGTGAACGGGAAGATTACCCCATCGATAGATCCCCGGCCGCTCTCTCCAATGGCTACTGGTAGCCAAGTCAGCGACTCCAGACACGGTCACTCTGGCGAGGCCCCTCAAGAGATACAGGTGTGGTCCCCAACTAGACTCCAGGACTGGTTAAGGTGTCCGAGAAGAGGATGGCTCTCCAGGGAACTTGGTGCAGAAAGAGAGGAGTTGCAGGGAGAGGACATAGACAATAGGACGTACGGGGAACTTCTTCACAACGTCCATCATGATATAATCGCCAAAACCCTAGGCTTCGAGACCAGCGTAGAGAGGGAGCACGACGGTCTTGGCCATGTTAGCGTACAGAGATCTGGACTGGACCAAGATGAGATCATGCGCATAGCACTCGAGTCATTGGACTCCAGAGCTCCCTGGCTGGAGAGGACCGATGCGGTATCGACCCAACGACTCAGATCTCTTACCGGGATGGATAGGGAAGAATGGGGCAGTTGGCTGGCAGATCCAAAACCGATCACCCCCAAAGGCAGAATAGGAAGCATAGTAACAGCGGAGCTCGGTATCGGGGACTCTGCACCCTTGTCGATCGAGTGGAAGATCGGAAACACCTCAGACCACGTTCAGCTTCACCCCACTCCTGAGATATCCGTAAGAGGGGGGATAGATCCAATCAGAGTCAGAGGATGGATAGATCGAGTCGACTTACTACCAATAGAACTGGCTTCAGATACCTGGATTGACGACGAGGGGAGCAATTCCGTGGCACCGATTCGAGTCACTGGATCGGGATGGAGGCCGAGAAGACTGATTGCAATCAGGGATCTCAAGACCTCTGAGGAATCTTCCCCGAGGAATAGACATTACACGGGTCTTCTCGAAGAACTCCAACTTGCGATTTACGCCAGGGCGTGGGAGGAAGCCCATCCCGGTGACTTGGTCGTTGCAGCTGGAATTTCCGTCATCGGGCACAAATCAGAACACTTCCTAGAATTATCCTCACTATTCGGATCTCCTTGCTCGGGAACAAATATCGGTACACAAACCACAATCACCTCTGGATTGCATAGATTCATGGATGAGGACGAGAAAGCCGACTCAGATCATTTCAGGGCTTGGTTGGCCCAACGGCTCTCCGTAGCCATGGGAGTAGCTAGCGATGCCAGAATGGGAAAGGTACACCCCACTCCTTCCCCAAAAGTCTGTGCATATTGTCCCGTGAGAGAGATCTGCGAAGTTAGGATGGAGGGGTCCTTCTGATTCGACTGAACACGGCTCAGAGACTGGCCCTAAATCTTGACTCGCATATCGTTATCGACGCAGGAGCCGGAACCGGTAAGACAAGTACCATCGTTGAAAGAGTCATTGAGCACTATCTGGCCAATGACCAGAGAGCAACCCGAATCCTCCCAAAGCCAGCTAGGGCACCTAGCATAGGAGGAGGGATGGTAACCGCACCTGCCTCTGAGCGGACCAATCTGCAGGATTGGGATGGTCTACTGCCAAGCGAGGTAGTACTACTCACATTCACCAACAGGGCAGCCGACGAGATGAAGGACAGACTGCGAAGAACCATCTCGAGAATCAGGCCTGGACCTCTAGGGGAAGACAGTAAACATCGCTACGATCCAAGGGTCAAGAGCCAAGGTTTCATCGAACAACTCCTAACTCTCCTCGAGGATGCCCCCATCGGCACCATTGACTCGTTCCTGTCTCAGCTAGTTTCTCCGTATAGAGGGAAACTTGGGGATGCCCTTAGTAGGGAGAATGTTTCTGACGCTGCGAGGGCAATACTAGTGGAGACGTCCCTAAGAACGATATGGAGGCTCGCAAGCGACAAATCCAGAATCGGGGATGCAGTCGATGCGGGGATTCCCGCGCATATCGCTACCGAGGTACTTTCCGCGAGAGACAGGGTTGCCCAGCACTACTCCGGACGGACATCTGCTTCACGGGTGCTCCGAGCACTGGTGGGGAAATCGGTGTTTGTTGAGGAGTCATCTCGCAAAGTAATGGACGAAGAAGGCAACGTGGACAGGGACAAGCTACTCGCGATGATCATGTCATCGATAGAAGGGGCGGACATCAACGAGCAAGCCGAGAGGGTCCACAAAATCATCCGGGTAGTTTTCGAGACAATCAAGGAATGCATCCAGACTCCCTCCGCATCCGGATGGGCAGCCGGGACTAGGATGGCTTGCCTAGAAGAGCTCGATAGAACTGGACCACCTGCCGATTCTTGGGGGAAACTCTGCTGGATGGGGCACGTACTGACGTGCACCGTAAGCCCAACCACGCTGATGGCAAAGGAAATGAGGCACTTCCCTAGATTGAAGCTCCCATCAGATGAGTGGGAAGCAGGGATTAGGAGTTTCGCTGACATCAAAGATGCGAACCTGAAGGCACTTTACAAAACCACATTGAAGGACAAATCAGCAGAACTATCTGGTATCTGGTCGGATGAATTGGGCAGTATGGTCCTCCACTTCGTGAGGGTGGCAATCCTACTAGGAGAGTCCGAGCCGCCGCAGGTCCCCGATGATTGGTCGAAGCCGATAATCGCCCTGGAAATGAATATCCCCGAGAGACTCGAGGATCCCAATAAGCACCATCATTTCAGCCTAGAGGCCGAGATTCAGAATCTCAGAGACCTCCACCTTCTGCACCTGGGATTCCAGGGCGTCATAAAGAATCTGAAGCAACGGGATGAGGCTCACGACTTCGACGACATCCAGAGGCTAGCAGGAGACCTACTGCTGGCAAACTGCCCCGAGGTATGCAGGACCTTCTACCACCCTAGTGTCCAACAGGCTCTGGACTCCATAGACCAGAACAGCCCATGGAGGGACGATCATATACACAGGGCATTAGATGTAATCTCCAATCTGGACAAAAACCGTAACCTGGCCGGCGAGGCGGCCTCGAGACTGGAAGCTATGCGAGCCGATATCGAGAGTCGACACCTCCTCCTAGGCCAAATCCGAAGGAGGTTCAGGGCATTCATCATCGATGAGGCCCAAGACAACTCGCCTCTACAATGGAGGCTCCTTTCGCGTCTCTGGGGCCCTAGGGAGGTAAGGGAAGGGGACGGCCCGAGGGCGGATACCCCCTGGGAACCAACGGTGTGCTATGTCGGAGACGTCAAGCAGAGCATCTATGCCTTCAGACAGGCGGAGGTCACGGGATTCCTAGACTATGCAAAGTCCCTGAGGGCAGTGAACGTTCACGAGTTCTCCAGTGTGCCGGAACTCACCAGAAAACCATCACTAAGGAGGGAGACACACAGCAGGGATCCGAGGAATGACCACCTTTCGTCAATAGCTAGGGCCACTGAGTATTTGGAGAGGGGCGGCAGGGACTTGGCCCCCTGGATTCCTTTCGACGCAACCGACTGGGACCTTCCCGCCCCATCTTCAGAGGAGGTAAGGGCCCGACAAGAGGGAATGGTATCTCTGAAGGTGAACTATCGTTCTGCTGGAGGGCTGTTGGAAGTAATGAACGAATGGTGGGAAGACATTTTCTCCGACAGGCATAGGATACTCTCGAAGGCAGACTTCTACGCATCCTCTCAGACGCTGCACTCGTTCCCCGATAAGAGGGACGCCTCAGCATCAATCGAGTGGATATGCCCGCCTGACTCTGATGACTCATCTGACCCCCCAACCGATCTGGGGACGCACTTGGACCCCTTCGGGCCAGGTAGCCCAGACAGGCTAGAGAGGCAGGCGCTGCTGATCGCATTGAGGGTAAAAAGCCTGATTGAGGGAACACCGGTCAGGGTAAAGTCCTCATATGGTAAGTGGAAAGAAGTGGATTCTGGAGAACCAGTTCAGCCCAGCGACATTACAATACTTCTTCCTAACAGGGTGAACCTCAGAGACGTTATCGTCAGGAACCTGCAAGATGTAGGGGTGCCATCGCAGGTAGATCGAGAGGGAAGCCTTCTGGAACGTCCTGCGGCATCAGCTCTAGAGGGATTGGTCCAATTGGCTGCGAGACCGAATTCCCGCCATAATGCAGCTTGGGTCGCCCGTTCTCCTCTGATTGGAATGAGCGATGGACAACTTCAGAGGTACCTGTCATCGGCAGAGAAGGGTGCGGACCTTCTCTCAGTCATGTTATCCCACTGTAGTGACGAGAGGCAGAGGGCATTGGTATCTNGGTGGTGCGNGCTCTCATCTTCCTCCAGGTTGGCGGAACTTCTCGAGGATACAATAGATCGCTCTGACTTGCTAGTGGCATATCCAGATGACGTGTCGCGCCAGGATGCCGAGCAATTTGTCGAACTGTTCAGGGAGCTATCGGCGCAGGTCGGCGGTGATCCGATAGTCCTCGCCGACCGACTAAGAGAGCTTAAAGAAAGGAGTTCCCAGTCTCTCGAGGCATCCACGATTCCGCAAAGCGATTCTGTACAGGTCATGACGATTCACAGCTCCAAGGGACTAGAGGCGAAGGTGGTTGTCCTGGCAGACCTTTTTTCCTCCAGACAGACAAACATGAGGAATGAACAGAACAGCAGGCTGATAGTCGGACCAGAGATATTTGCAGGTCACCCAAAGCCATGGCCCTCGGGAAAGACGCCTATTTCCGCACTCTGGAATCACGCGACCCTCCTCCACAGAGCCAGGAAGAACGCCGAGGCAAGGAGGCTCCTATATGTCGCAGCCACCAGGGCAGAGGAGAGGCTAATCATTGCTGGATCCCCCAAGGGCACTGAATGGGTAGAAGACGAGGGGATCTTACTTCCATGGACGTATGATAAGCAAGCTCCTCAACTAGGACAGATGTGGCTGGAATCCTTGAGGATGGGCTCATGGAGAAGGAATGAGTACAACTCTCCATGGTTGAGCCCCACAGATGCCCACTCAGAACCAATGTTAGTCAACGGGGGTGACAGAAAGATATGTCCAGTCTCGATAATGGAAGACGCATACTTGGGCTGTAGGAACAAGACTGGCATCATAATGCTACACCATCCAGAGTGCTTCCCCGGACTCGGAAGCGATGGAAACGTCTTCACTACCCCAATTCAACAAGTCGAGATTGTTGACACAGCATCCCGTATCATCAAAGAAAAAGATCCTGAGCCAGTTATTCCAGAACCGATTAGCTACTCGACGATAGTCAGGGCGAATCCCAGCAAGCTACCATCCTACTTCGATTGCCCAAGGTGCCATTGGATGGAGGTGAGAGCCGGATTAGAGTCAAGAAATACCATGACAAACGAAGACTCTCAGAATTGGCAAGAACACTCGCTGTCTGTTGATCCAGCAATATTCGGAAACGTTTTCCATAGGATAATCGAGATTGGAATCGGAAACCCAGGACCCGAACAGAACGGACCAAGCACCCCTCTGCCCAAGTCCTGGACCACTCGCACAGAGGACAGGATAAACAACAGAGAGATACATCAGACCGCCTTCAGAGAACTACTTCCTCCAGGAGCCGACCTACAGAAGGTTTCAGAGGTCACTTCAACCATGTCGCACAGAATTTCCGACGGAAAACTGGGTGCTATGGTCAGGGGCATGGAGGTTGATGGTAGGAAGGTAGAGGGCTTGAGGACTGAGATGCCATTCCACATATCCATCCCCACCGAATTCGAATCTGTGACAAGAGGGAAGTGGACACCAGACGGAGAGGAAGTACTAATTTCACTCAACTCCACCAGAGTCGAATTAAGCGGGATCATAGACTTGGTTCTGTGCACTAAGAGTGATGACGGAGCTCCAGCGATTCGAGCCATTGACCTGAAAACTACGGATGCAAGCTCCCTAATTGGAGACTGGGAAAGTGGCCTTCTGGACTCTCTAGGTGAGGACTCAACAGGACCCGCTTGTCAGGCCGAGGAATCCCTGCTACACAAGCACAGGCTGCAGATGGCTCTCTACCACCTTGCATTGGAAGAGTCGGAGTCGGACAAGGAGCGTGAAGGACTACCTAGGCGGGAGGTCCTCCCTCCAGCGATACTAGTAGGGGTTTCTGGAAGGCTAGTGGAGTATCCCTTAGAGACTCTAAATAAGGCCAAGAAAGACCTGGAGAAGACGCTTGCTCTGACGGCCAGGATGTCGTTAGCCTCAGAGTTCCCCCTGTCCGACGTAGAGAAGGACTACGAGAATCGGATTTCGAAGTGCAGGACCTGCTCGATTCCAGAGGAAATCGAGTCGAAGAGTCCATGAGTGAACGCCAAGGGTTGGGGTCATGACGCTTAACCTAGGACGACTGATGGATAGGAGCGAAGAGATATGGGAGTCCTCCATTTTGCCCAGTCTGTCCGATTTCATCGGAATAAAGGCCCTATCTCCCCTATTCGAGCCCAACTGGGCCGAGATGGGCGAACTTGATGCCACTATCGAACTATTTTGCGAGTGGTTGGACGATCAGGGAATAGCAGGAATGTCGTACGAGAAGCATAGGATAGGCGAACTATCGCCCGTACTAATCGTCACAATAGAGGGAACCGGCCCGGGCGAGGTAATATTCTACTCCCATCTGGACAAGCAGCCGTCAAAGCCTGAATTGTGGTCAGAGGGTCTACATCCGCTGAAAGCAGTGAGGAGGGATCCATGGCTCTATGGCAGGGGCTCCGTCGATGATGGATATGGGGGATACCTTTGCGCCACATCTGTAAGACTCCTGCAAGAGGCGGGTGCCCCCCATCCCCGTTGCACCATGGTTATCGAGACATGCGAGGAATCCGGTTCATTCGATCTCCCAACGTACCTGGAGGCACTTACCGAGAAGCTTGGAAATCCTGACATGGTGGTCGTTTTGGACAGCGGTGGTCCCGATTATGACCATATTTGGATGACGGAGGCCCTTCGTGGGCTCGTCTCCGGGACTCTCTCTGTGAAGGTATCTCACGAGGGAATTCACTCAGGGAACTCCGGGGGCTCGATCCCTTCTTCTTTCAGGATCCAGCGAATTCTACTGGACAGGGTGGAGGACTCATCCTCCGGAAAGGTCAGAATCCCAGAGATGCACGTGGAAATCCCCGGAGAAGTCAGAGAGAACGCAATCTCCCTCAAGGATATAGTAGGCGACAGCATATGGGAACAGTTCCCAACGGTGGATACCCTCAGACAGGCCTCCGAAACCACGGAGGACATGATAGTGGCAATGAACTGGGAGCCTACCCTGTCCATCATCGGAGCAGATGGAATTCCTTCGGTGCAGGACGCGGGAAACGTCCTCCGAACGAACACAGACCTGAAACTGAGCTTCAGAATACCCCCGGGGGTCGATTCGGAGTATGCTTTAGCTCGTGCAAAGGAAATCCTGGAGGAGGACCCCCCATACGGGGCAGAGGTCACATTCACTCCTGACTCATGTTCCGACGGTTTCCATGCACCGCCACTAGACGGACCGATCTCAGAAGCCATCAACGAGGCATCGATGGAGTTGACAGGGCTGCCCCCACTGGCAACATGGACAGGGGGAACCATCCCCTTCATGTCGATGATGCAGGGCAAATACCCAGAAGCTATGTTTCTGTGCACCGGTACTTCGGGACCAGGTAACAACGCCCATGGACCCGACGAGAAACTGCACATCCCTTCATCAAAGAGGCTGACAGTCGCTCTTTCTGCGACAATAACAGCAATTTCCGAAAACCTCTGATTTGCCCGGACTCACCAATCCTGTTGCCGCCGAGGTTATATCGGGGGCACCTTCGGACTATGGAGGATGATGGACCAAGACGACTCTGCAGGAGCCGATCCCCAACAGACAATCCGAGACCTCGAACAGCAGGCCGAGAAGGACAAGGAGGCATTGGACAAACTCCTCGTTGCTTACCAGGCCCAGGAGGCTGACATCGGAGAGATGAAGGCTCAAGTTGAGGCGCTGAACCGTGAACTTATCGACAAAGAGACCGAGAAGGAGGGAATCAACAATCTCCTCAGCAACCTCCGCAGGCAGAAGGACGAGATGGAAGTGGAACTCGCGAAGGCCAACACAAAGATCCCATTCTTAGAGAGTAAACTCGACAAGACCGAGGAGATGCTGGAGAGGGAGAAGGCAAGACTCGGGCAGGTACTCACCGTCGCAGAGGAGATCGATGAGTCCAACCAAGCCGCCCAATCGGAGCTAGCAGCCAGGGACGACTGGTACGTGCAGCACATGCAACTGTTCGAGGACCTTAGTGATGCGATTCAGACTCGTCACGATATGATTGACAGGGCCATTTCGACCGCCAAGGATATCCAGTCTAAGCAGGAGTCATTCCAGGAGCAGAAGCAGGCAGTGATAGAGGAAATCAAGGAGATGTCCACCGAAGAAGAGCCGACAGAGGAAGAAGGCCCTGAAACAGAAAACGAGTAGCGATTCATTCCTCTTTCTTCTTGATAAATCTTGCAGGAATCCCTCCCCAGACTTCTCCTGCTGGAATTTCGGTCCACTTTGGAACGACAGCCCTGGAAGCCACAACAGCGCCATTCCCTATCGTACACCCAGGCTGCACAATACTACCTCCGCCAATTAGGGCGCCATCCCCGATCCTCACTGGTGCGAGCACTATCTCCCCGCTCTCAACTAGGTGAGCGTTTATCGCAGCATTCCCACCTACGACTACATTGTCTCCGATAGTAACCATGGATGCGTCATTAATCATCATCGAATTTAGTTGGGCGCCTCTCCCAATCTTAGCACCCATCATCCTGTAATACAAATTTGCAAGGAAGGAGGGTACTACGAGGCCTAGGAAAGTCTGAGCGACCCTGTGAGACACCAATGAGAATGCCCATTGAATTGTAATGAAAGACCTCAAAGAATACCTCCCCTCTTCTTTCCTAATCCTGAAAAGACCTCCCATCAATCCGCATACAATTAGTAGCACGACTCCCCAAATGATGTAACCCAGGCCCAAACCGACACAGATTCCAACTGCCTCAACCAGTCCTCCTTTCCCTTCTGTCATCGAAGTCAACTCGATGAATAGTAGATACGAGGGAACCATAGCCAAACCGATGATAACCCCAAAGAGCGCCATCACGAGAACTGAGAGTACATTCTGAACCAGTTCGAAATTCTTCATCCTAATCCTCCTCGAAATACAATCCAGCATCAGTATCTGCCTGTCTAGCAACCCTCTTTCCTTCCTCAACGTCAATTAACGGGAACAGAAGCAACCCTAAAACGAGTATCAGTAGCAACACCATAATCCCAAATCTCGTGTCGAAAGCAGCGGAGAAAAAGGCGAAAATGAACGGACCAATCACTGCGGCAGCCTTGCCCATGAAGCCGAAGAAGCCGAAGAACTCAGTAGTCCTCGTCTTTGGAACAAGATATGCGAACAGACTCCTTGCCTGTGCCCCAGCAGAGCCCTGGACGAACCCAACCATGGTGCCGAGCAGTATCCATTGTAGCGTTACTCCGAAGTTTAGAGGACCCCAGACGTTGTCTCTTAGGAAATTAGGCCACCAGTCAATAGGCCCTCCTTCGATAATCGTGATATGATTGCTCCCCACAGAGTGATCACCATCCAGGACTCCACCCTTGAATGAGAATGACCACCTGTGATCGAGCATTCCGTGCATTTCAGACTCAAGAAGCGTTGCCTCATCTACCGATATCCTCGTTCTCTCTACGTCAGAATCAGACCAAACGTCACCATCCAAGGCTCCTTCAATCATGTAATGCAGGAAGGCGTTCCTGAACTCCTCATCGCCCGATCCAGACTTGCTAACCCAACCCTTAACTCCTCTATCATGAAGGGTGGAGAGGACGTATTCATCAGATTCAGAATCAAAATCGTACCTGAAGTCGAACCTATCGTGATCATCTTCCAGGTCAAGCGGTGCGAACCCAGTTGCAAGGATTAGAACAACCATGTAGACACCGATGGATCCCCCGAGAACTGACTTTGCCCCATATCTAGCAGCCAACATCCCTCCTACTACTGACATCGGGATGGCAATTATGTTGGCCAGAAGAATAAGAACGAAATTCATCAATACCGGCAGTCGAAGATCATTTTCAGCGAATGAAGTCGCAACTCCTCCAACAGTGTGGAGAACGTCATAGAACAGAAGGTAAGATAACAGGTAAATTACTAAAATTCTGTACTTCTTTACTTCTCTGAAAGTACCCCTGACCTCGTTAAACCCATCACCAACAGCTTCCATAATTGAACCATAAGACCTCTCATTTGCGATTTCCGGCTCCGGAGTATTCCTAAAGAATGGTAGACCAAAACCAAGCCACCAGAGAGAAGTGGTCACGAATGCAAAGGTCAGTGTCCATGGACCGTAAGCATCTGTTAATCCGAACGCACCCGTTACCAAGACGACTAGGTGCAATATCAGAATTAGAGACCCACCAGCAAAGCCGTAGGCAAACCCCCAGCTCGACACCTTCTCCATCTGGTTTTGTTCTGCTAGATAGGGCATGAATGCATAGTATATCGTGTTGCCACCAGCCATTCCTATCTGCCCCATTAAGAAGCAGAAAGCCAGAAGCCTGTAGGCAGAATTAGCATCTAGATGGGGTGCCACCCCCATGAATGCAGTAAACACTACTCCTACTAACGTGTATATCCACACTATCTTCTTCTTGATTCTGATCCTATCTGCAATGGCTCCGAGAATGGGACTGGAGATAGCGACAAAAACCATCGACAAACCAAGTACGGCCGCGTAGAAAGACGTCCCAGTGACATTGAATCCTGCGATTTCGGACGAGCCCCCAGTTGCTAGATTGAAGTACCTAGTAATTAGTTGACCGCCAAGCACGGTCCCAACTGTCAGCGCGAATGCTTGGTTAGCCCAATCGTACCAGTACCAACTCGTCAGAGCCCTGTTGTCATCTTCATTCATCCCGTCAATTTTTCCTCCTAATGAAAACTCCATCTAATTACCACCATTAACCACAGCGAGAGGACCTTTAGTGTGTTCTGCCACATCTAGTGTTAATCGCTTTTGAAGCACGTCAATATCAATAGGAGAACATGGAACGGGCATCATGGCCAATGCATGCGGAGTGCTGGGAGATGGCTCCAAGGCTGTCAAGGTCCATCACCTAATCAAGGCTCCAGAGAACACTCCAGAGTCGGTTTCATTCCGTGAATCTTGGGATGCAAGTAAGCCGGTTACTGTCTACAAGACTCCCGAGAATCTACCCGATGGTACGCCATGTACTGCAGCTACAGTGATACTGAGATCAAAGGGTTGTGCTTGGTGGTGGAAGTCAGGCTGCACATTCTGTGGCTACTTCAATGATGTCAGAGACGATGTGTCCGCAGAAGATATGTTTTCTCAGTGGGAATTTGCTAAGGACACTACGAATCAATTTGAAGACTGTGGCATGGTCAAGGTTTACACCTCGGGAACCTTCTTCGAAGATCGAGAGAACCCTCCCGAGTGGCAGGATCTTGTTCTTAGAGAAACTGCCCGGATGGGACTACATCTTGTAGTCGAAGCACAGGCTCAGATGTGTACTCCCGAGAAGATATCATGGGTCGCAGAGAGACATCCTGGTTGTACTGTGGCAATTGGACTAGAAGCCTATGACGACAAAGTCCTTCGTTTCCACGTNAATAAGGGTTTCACTACGAAGCAATGGCATGCAGCGGTCCAGATGCTTAGGGACAACAACTTGCGTGTGAAGACATACCTTCTGTTCAAGCCACCCTTCATGTCCGAGGGCGACGCATTGGTGCATACGACCTCCTGGCTCACCAATGTGGCTCAATATTCTGATGAAGTATCAGTCAACCCAATGAACATCCAGAAGAACACTATTGTCGATAGGCTGTTCAGGAACAAGGAGTACAGGCCCCCCTGGCTATGGTCGTTGGTTGAGATGATTTTGAGGTCGCACGAGCATCTTGGAGACGANTCTTGCAGGATCATCGTCCACCCTACGGCAGGTGGAAAGATTCGTGGGGCTCACAATTGCGGGCAATGTGACAGCGAGGTCGTAGCAGCTATAGAGAGATACTCAGTATCCGGAGATACTGAAGAATTCAGTCACCTTGAATGCTCATGTAAGTCGCATTGGAGAGCAGAAATCGAGAATGACAACAGCTTCCCCCTGCCTCTAGGTTTCGGGACGTTCCGTAGAGGAAACCCGACAGACATTGTTCGTGCCCCTTAACGCGGCTGACTAACTGTGTACGCCCAAGGCTTAAGGGCAAATCTCCGGTGGTAGGATTGGAATTGTGAGATTCCGGGGTGATTGATTGTCCGATGAGGAATCAACTTTGATCGGCGAGTTCCTCCAAGGCGAGGGAGAACCATCATCATCCTGGGTAATGCTGGTGATGGGATTTGTCTCCACGATAGTGTTCCTGGTCCTGTATGGGATCCTCTTCCCTTCAAGTGACCTTCCAGTAATTTCTAGCGTTCTTCCCGTCTTCGATGGCGTTTTCGACTCAGGAATATGGTTCTTCATCCTAGGGGCCATGATTGGGATTTTTGCGATATTGGGGACAATGCTAGCCGAGGCAACCAGTGAGTGAGGCAATCATATGGGGCTAATCACTGCAATGATAACCTTCTGGCTGATTATCCTAGCTGTTTTCATCATGGTAAATAGGGGAATATGGGTATTCACAGATGTCTCGAAGAGTATGAGTTTNTTCATGCTCGAGAAGGCACTTGGACCGCCCATAGACTTCGTAGACGGGAAAAAGGGCTCAGCATCCACCACCTGGATATTGCAAGGAACCCTCTGGATAATCCCCGCCTCATTGGTTACATTCTGCGGACTCTGGCTTTCACACGATCCCCAAGCTCTTCACAGCCTAACAGCATGGGGGTTGAATCCGGTATCAACATCCTTGACGACATCGGGAATACTAATTGCAGTATACGGGTCAATGGGGATGCTCCTAATCGGCTCCTCGATGCATATAGTACCAGAATTGGGCGCAACCTCTCTAGCTACGGAGAAGAATGCAACTCTCATGTCTTTTGTTTGGACGCTAGCAGTGATCGTGATGTTTGTCGGCGCAAACAAACCTGAAATCGCAGGCGTTCCAGTTATGCCGATAGCTACCATACTCACCAACCTAGTACTTCTTGCGGTAATTGTCAACATGCTACTCACCGCCTCGTCTCGNACAAGGAAGATGCCCCTACCTGCCTGGATGATGATTATTGGTATGATTTCAGCACCAATCTCAATACTATCCCTAGCGCTCACGGGTTCTCTTGACTCAGGATCAGGTCAGTGGCTGGCCACTAGGTTCAGCGGGACTACATTCTTCCTGATGGTTTCTGGAGCGCTTCTCTATGGTTCTTCAAGAGGTAGTGGAAACCCACTTTGGTCTAGATCTCTGGCAGCGGTTACCATGGTCGGGGCTATCATCTCGATTAATCCAGCTGGTCTTATCGAAGGCGAGATTTCTTCTGACTTCCTCGGAATCGGGACTGCAACCTTCGAACCAACAAGAAACGATATCCTAGCAGGATCTTTCCTACTGGCACTTTCACTCATACCGATTATCGCTCTTTCTGCCAACGTTCTAGCGACAATGAGGGGAGATGACGTGTTTATAGAGAACCCTGACTCTCCCGGAATGCCAGAAATCAACCTAGCTGCGTTCATGGCCGTACCTATTGCTATCGGGGGGCTATTTGTCCACACTGACTACATCACAGGAACCAATGAACTAACGGGAATCCACACTTCTCTAGTTCTTCTGGGCCTTTGGGTAGTCTTCATCCCTGCGTCACTGGGCTCCGCTCTATCCATTTTCCCTGAGGTCTCAGGGAGGAACATGCTTTCCATTAATCGTTCTAGATGGGCATTCTGGTTGATGGCGGGAGGAGCTTTCTCCGGGCTAGTCTTCACAATGATGGCCGATTTCTCCGACATGGCACTTATTGAAGCGGCAGTCGACGACGAAAACTCGACTGCGAATAGAATCCGCGTTCTTGGATCCGTCCTTTTCTACGGCACGGTCATCGGTTCAGTTTATCACTCATTGAACATGATTAGCGGGACATTCAGAGGGGCCCCGGCTAGTGAGGAGCAAAACCTCTCCTCAACGTCAATTTCCAGCCCTTACATGCTAACAAAGGAGACCACGGTCAGGAAGATCCTAGCCCAGAGGGAGGGGAAACTAGACACAGTAGTGGTACCAGAATCCAGCACTGACCTCCCAGGTAGCGCTACAGAGATTTAACCCGACCACATAGTCCATGGTTCAATAGCCACTGCCTCAATCGGGATACCATGAGAATAGGACTGGTCGGGAAGCCCAATGTGGGGAAATCGACAGCATTCTCAGCTTTGACGGAGATGCCGGTTGATATCGCAAACTATCCTTTTACGACAATAGAACCCAATGTGGGTGTCACTTGGATACCGCTCCCAAGCCCCTGTGCCTGTTCAGAACTACGTGATAGAAGGGAATCCTCGGGCCGTCTGGACATCTCTGGGCCAGATGATGATAGGAAGGGTAGCATATGCTCGCCAAACACCGGTTCATGTTCCGGATTCAAGAGACTGGTTCCGGTGACCCTGGTCGATGTAGCCGGTTTGGTTCCCGGAGCTCACGAGGGAAGGGGCAGGGGGAACCAATTCCTCTCAGATCTCTCCAGGTGTGATGCACTAATCCAGGTCGTCGACGTATCCGGAACAACTGACTTAGAGGGAAATCCGGTAGGTTCGGGTGGCTCGGAGCCGATTGAAGAGCATCGTTTCCTCCTGTCCGAGCTGGACTTGTGGATTATGGGCATAATAGGGAATGGATGGGACAGAGTCTCGAGAAGGGCCCAAGCAGAAGGAAACAGAGCCGTACAAGAGCACCTAATGGACAGATTGACTGGAATCGGGGCTAAGGACATCCATATTTCTGTGGCCCTCTCATCCGTTCAGAGGGAATACCCAGATTCACAAGACATCACATCGTGGGGGGATGACCAACTGAGGACAATCGCTTCATCAATCCGGAAGAGCATGTTCCCGATATCTATTGCAGCAAACAAGGCAGACAATCAGATCCACAGCTGTACAGAGTTAGAATCGGAAATCGAGTCCTCTGGAGGGAGGGTTATTTTCACCAGTGCCGAGGCTGAACTGGCTCTTCGGAGAGCTTCTTCTTCTGGAATGATAGTCTACCAACCAGGAGACTCTGACTTCAGCCTAACAGAAGTGGGTGAGGACACGCTCTCAGAAAGGCAGAGAGAAGCACTGGGGTCAATCTCCAATTCAATTTCTTCTTGGAGAGGTGGTGGTCTAGTTGGCCTTATTTCTGACATGGTCTTCAGACAACTGTCAAGAGTTGTCTGCTACCCTGTTCAGGATGAGACCCATTGGGTGGATGGAGACGGCAGATCCCTGCCTGACGCTATTCTAGTCCCTGCCGGAACCACCGCTAAGGGACTCGCGTATCGAGTGCATTCTGATTTAGGGGAAGGATTCGTCAGGGCCATAGATGCAAGAACTGGAAGAGTGATCGGGGGCGATCACGAACTTTCTGACGGAGCTGTGGTCTCCATCCTAGCAAAGACCTAGTCCTGAGTCGAGGATTCGGATACCCCAATTATCAAATCGTAGCTCACAGCAGTCCAACTGATATCGAAGTCCTCATCGTCGTCAATCGCTTCCCCGGCTATTGGGACTGGGACTGCTTCAATATCAGCAGTGATAGTGGCTATCCAGGCGCCTCTGCCCCTGCCTCCGTCGTTCCAAAACTCTCTGATTTCTTTCTCTGTCATATTCTGCTCTGAGTAACTCTCGCCAGTATAGCCCTCTGTGACGTCCCACCTCATTGTGAATCCACCATTTCCTCCTCCAGTGCAGGCTCCATCAGCAGTCTGGTCATCNACTCCCTCAATGTCACTTAGATCGCTTTCTCCATCAACGGAGTCCGTGAATCCCGGTCCGGCCTCGTCGTTATCGAAGCATGATATCTGCAGTTGCACGTATCCTATGCTTAGTTCCGTTTCAATCATCAAGTCGAAGAATGAGTCGTGACTCTGCCCATCACCTAGCGTGACTGACTCTGTCAGCGTTGTCGAAACTTCCTCAAAACTAACCTGCAGAGAACCCGAAAGGCCTGAAGATCCGCCACCTTCAAGACCATCGTCTATCAGAGATGGCAGAGCCTCGAAGTATATGGGAAATGCAACGAGGAACACTACGGTCCCAGCCAGAGTCTTTACCTTCTGAGGGGTATCTACTAGGTCTTGAAAGTCCATGCCGCTTCGCTTGTCGCTCTCTGGCCTCCCTATCAATTTCTCTCCCAATGTGAATCATAGTAGTGTCAATCATTACTCTTGAAGTCCCTTCCAGTCCCCTATGTCCATGCCCTCCTTGGAGAAAATCTTCCTGGACTTTCTGAATTCTGGAAGGAGATAACCTATTATCGATCTCTCTATGAAAGTCCACTTCCATGGGCACCTTGGCAGTTTTGCAGTCCATTGATTCAGGAATTCTTTCCAACCCTCATCAAATTCCTCTGGAATTCTGAAGACCACGAAGGACAGCCTTCCAGATGACCCGGGGACGTAGCTCCAAGATCTGATCTCCAGTCCCTTGGCCTCNCCATCTGTAACCTTCANACCGAGAACCCTAGCTCTCTTTGCTATTGGAACAATNATCGCCCAACGGTGAACCAAAGTNGAGTCTTGAAACCGACTCATTTCCCATCCGCGACTCTCGCCAATTATCCTCATNGCCCTGATGGCNTCGGTGGGCACTATNCTGACGGGAATTTCCAGCATCCGCTCCACTGACATTGGGACACCCTCGAGGCCCTCGCCCATAGCGGCTTCGCGTTAATTCGTTCCAATCGTTGCTTCAGCCGAACAGGGAGCCAAGACCTTCGAAGCCGCCCGCCTCTTCCTCGGGCTCCTCAGCCGCCTCTTCCTCAGCGGGAGCAGCCTCAGCAGCATCTCCACCGGAAGAAGCAGCAGGAGCAGCCGATGCCACTGGGGCGGCGACCGCGGTCGCCATGGCCTCATCGATGTCCACAGAGCCTAGAGAGGCTACTAGGGCCTTCACTCGGGCCCCATCAGCCTCGACTCCTGCAGCCTTCAGCACTGAGCCGACGGCCTTGTCATCGATGTCCTTTCCTGCAGAATGCAACAACATTGCAGCATATACATATTCCATTTCATTCACCTTTTTATTCATCCGAAGAGATCGCCGAGTCCACCGAACCCAGCATCCTCTTCCTCCTCTTCCTCTTCGACTTCGGCCTCTTCGACCTCTTCCGAGCTTGCTGCCTCGGAGGGGGCAGCTACAGCACTTTGAGAGGCTGCTCCTAGAGCAGCTTGCAACTCTTCATCAAGAGCTGAGGAATCTAGTTGTCCTGCTAGGGACAGAGCACGAGCACGCGCTTGGGATAGTATGGAAGCAGCAGTAGCATCGTTCAACACCCCCGCCTCCACAGCAACAGATAGTGCCTCTGAAGAGGCTTTTGAGATGAGGGTTGGAGTTGTAATGGAGGAGAACCACCTGATGTTACATGCCAGATTGAAAGCACCAGAAGTCCCCAACACTATGTCGTTACGGAGTCCGTCTGTGTCTAGGTCCAAGTCAGATGACTGGAAAATATGCCCTTCTTCAATTGCGCCAGTTAGTATAAGGCCAATCTCAATCGGATTGACTCCCAGCTTGGCAAGCATTATCCCCAAATCCGCCGATATCTCATCTCCCTTGGAGAAAGTCGTCTCTCTCTGGATAGCAACCTTGCCTTTGTCGATCTTGGCTGGTATGCCCACTGCATTGAACTCTCCAACTATTGGACCTGGACCGAACTCTGTAGGGCCTGCAGGAATCGTCACGTCATCTGGGAAAGTCTCTCCAGCCTTTGCGGCCCTACCTTGACGAGTCTTCTCCAGTTCGGCGAAAACCTCGAAGGCATTCATTGAGTTACTATGGACCACGCAAGGAATGTGAGCGCCTTCTAGCAAGGCGTCTATTTCCTCTTGGGGTCTTCCAGCGTTTGACCATGCTATCCTCATTAGTGACTTCTTGGCCATTGTAATGCTCATTCTGTCTCGTAGGGTGTTCCGCATATCGATCATATTGCTCGCAGGCACACCGGACACATCGACAACGGCCACCACTCCATCACTGCTGAAGATTTCAGTTAGTTCTGAAACTCGATCCTTTTTCCATCCCGCTACCTTAGGAATCAAATGATCACCTCCACTCTAATTGATGGCCCCATAGAGGTTTTAACGAAACANGATCGGATATTCCCCGCGCCCCTCTCAAGCTTGCCCGTCACTCTTTCCCAGACGGCCACAGCGTTGGAGGTCAAGTCATCAATACCCTGTTCTCTAGATCCTACTGCTGTGTGGAATGTCACCCTGTCCCTTGAACGAACTATGGCTGTATCCTTCAGTCCTGCCGCAAGAGCGGACGGATCCAGAGTGGGGGGAACCGGTCTTGGCATCTTCCCTCTAGGTCCTAGAACTCCTCCGAGGAATCTTCCGACAGTACCCATATGCGGAATTTCCGATAGGAAGAAATCATATTGCTTTGCTATCTTTCTGGCCTTCTGACGATTTCCACCTAAGTCCTCGATGGTGGTGGGATCGATAACTTCGAGACCCCCAGCCTTCGCCTTTGCCGCCATCTCGCCACCGGCAAACATCGCGATTTTCGTTGGCTTTCCCCTTCCGGATGGAAGCCTGACCTCTTCTTGGATTCTATTTGTGGGGACTTTCAGATCAACGTCCTTGATAGTGAAAGAAATCTCGATAGATTCCACGAAGCCCCTCTCTGGTGCTTCGTCAATTGCTCTCTGAATCGCCGTTTGCAGATTTTCCTTCATTTTTCTCACCTCTGCGGTTCACGAGGCTCTTCACCTCTCCCGCAACTCGTGTGAATCTAGCTGAAATGCTCGCTAAACTCCCCCTCGCTCATTGCGTTTAGAGCCATTTTCGGCTCCATTCCTTCGACTTTGACTCTCATAGCAACGCACGTTCCCATTACTTCTCGGCAGCGCGCGTAAAGCGACTTACCTGTCAATCGGTCCTTCTGTTCCTCGGCTATGCCCTTAACTTGGTCCATAGTCAGATTCTCAGTTGACTCCTCCCATGACCCATTGCACTTCTTCTTCCCGAGAGCCTGAACCACTTTGTGAGGGGTCTCGTTGCGTGCTGACATGAAAATAGCCTCCTTTCGCGGACCTCGCCGACCTGCTCTCCCTATATGATAATGATGTCGTCGCAGAAAATCGTTATTTCAGGTCACTCCACTCTCTGAGTAACTCTGACCTGGTCTGCCCGGACAGTGAGTGCCACGGGTACGGCTGCCTCGAATAACTCGACTGTCACCTCTTCCTTTGTCTCTGCAACTCTGGTGACTCTAGCAGCCTGGCCCCTGAATGCTCCGCCAGATATCTCAACAATACAGCCTTCTTCTATTCCAGAAGTCGCAGCCTTGGGCTCCAAGTAAGGAAGAACGTCCTCAAGAGGTGCCTCTCCATCCAGAACCTTGCTGCAATTCTTCAGAGGAGTAACTCCGACGCCAACTCTTCCGATTAGTTTCTGCACATGGTGCATAGCAGTGGCTTCAACGAAAATGAATCCCTTCATGTAATGAGGACTGAGAACTCCGAAGATTTTGTCCTGGATATCCTTGAGTGAACCAGTTCCAGACAATCTAGCACGTATTTCTCCCGCTACATTCTGCTCTTGACCGATCGAGGTTTTCAGAATATACAGGTAAGAGGCAACGTCGCCATACATCTCTCTCAGCTGCGGAGTCGCGTAGTCCTTGGTCTGAATTGCACCTGGATCTACCCACTCACTATTCTTGTAAAGGGCTCCAGGACTGACCTCAGCTTCTTCTGTAATGAACAGGATAGGCGTAACGTCATTCAGTCGATTTCCGTAGGCAAGCCCACGTGCCATATCAGAGCGAACCATCTGTAGACTCTCCGCCGCAATCCCGGTACACTCTGTAATCCTTGTAACTACCGAATCATGGTCATTGGGATCACCTATGCCGTGAATTCCATCCCATGCACCCGGAAAGTCAGCAACCTCATCGGAGCGCTGCATCAGAAGCACCTTCTCTCCGCTTCGAAGATATACAGTATATGCCTCTGACATTTTATCGCCTCAACCTATCAGCCATTGGAAGAATGGTGGGAAAACATTGACCATTAGGGCTAGGATTACGAAACCTATCGCCCCCAGAACAAACATGCCAATTCCACAGACGATTACAGTTTGCCTGAACTCTTGCTTAGTAGGCTTCTTGGCCATCTTCAGGATTCTAGCATAAGAACCGGTCTGTAGTCCCTTGACGCGCCCCTCGATCTCGTCCTGCCAGGACTGAGCCACCTCTTCGATAGGGCCCACCTTAGAGTTCTCAACCGCCATGCTATCACCTAGAAGCATCACCCCGACCTACAGATTCCATTTAAGGACAACGGGAAGCAATCAACCTTCATTTATTCTATTTTGGTAGCGTCAACTAACGAACTCTACCGTTCTATTTCTTAGGTTCCTCATCTGAGTGTGTAGGGAAGCACCGTGAATCTGTTCGCTCTTCACCCCAGTCAGAACGAGAAGAACTCTGATATCGCTACCCATTGATTCGTCTGTAGTCACCCCCCAAATCATTCTCGCATACGGATTGATGCTCTCTCGGATTATCTTGGCACACTGTTCTGCTTCTCCGAGGGTTAGACCCGGTCCACCTACTACATTGACCAGAGCTCCTCTGGCATCTGAAATATCAATATCAAGAAGAGGGGATTTTAGTGCCTCCATGGTTGCTTTCTCTGCTCCTTCTTCTACTGAAGCCTCTCCGAGTCCGATCATCGCCACTCCTCCACCGTTCTCCATGACTGAGCGGAGGTCNTGGAAGTCGAGGTTGACGACTCCTTCCTTGGCGATCATTTCAGAGACGCCGGATATGCTCCTCATCAGGAGCTCATCTGCAACCCTGAATGCTGCATCCAGAGGGAGATCCCTCACTCCCTCGACTTCGAGCAGTCTTTCGTTTGGAAGAACTATCACAGTATCGCATACTTCCCTCAGCCTCTCTAGCCCCCATTCCGCATTTTGTCTACGTACGGCGCCTTCTGATACGAAGGGGTAGCTAACTACAGCAATAGTCAGAGCTTCGGATGCTTTTGCGAGCCTGGCGACGACATGGGCACTGCCTGTCCCAGTGCCGCCACCCAGACCCGCGGTGATGAATGCCAAATCGCACTCCTCAACCTCTGTTTTCAGCACACGCTCCGACTCGTACGCTGCTTGCTCTCCCTTCTCTGGATCGCCCCCCGCCCCCCTGCCTCGGGCGGACCGACCAATCAGTACCTTGTTCTCGACATTCACTCTCAACAGATGTTGAGCGTCTGTGTTTACTGCCATCCCCTTGACATATTCATCATCGAACAGGCCCTCTTGCTCTAATCGGGCAACCGTGTTTGATCCACACCCACCGCAACCAAAGACCCTAATCTTCGGTTGTAGCGATTTCAGAAGGTTCTCGAGGTCTGGGACTTCCTCGACTTCGGGAACTGTCGGTGACTGTGCCTCGTCATCTTGGAGCTCCAAAACTCTCTCAATTAGGTGCTTCACGTGAGTCAGGGGNGTTGAATAGAGGATAACCATTGCCCCATTGTATACGGGTCAGACAATCGTTTTCACGCCTCAGTCTTATCGCCAATCAGGCCAGTAGCCCGTTTCTCGTTTTGACAAATCTGACTAGGAATGTGTACACTCCACCCCAAGCTGAAATACCCAAAGCGAAAGTCATGCCGTTCAATTCACTGTTCCCCAAAAGCGCCCATTCTCCTAACCAGTGGAGATCGGACATTTCTATTCCTTCTACACCCCAGTGCGCCTGCCATGCTGCCAGAACCAGTGCAACCAGTGTTAGCACCATCCTGTCGGCTCTTGAGAATCCTCCATAAATTCTGTCCAGACCGACCGATTGAGCCTGAGTGCCCATGTAAGAACCGAATAGGGTGAGGAGGCCAGCCAGATATCCAGAGCCGACGTTGTCCACGAATGCTGCATTCATCCCGATTGCAACTAGAATTCCAACGTCGACTATCCTGTCAATAGTGTGGTCGAGAAAGTCTCCATATGGCCCATCAGTTCCTTGGTGCCTTGCCAGGGCTCCGTCTAATCCGTCTAAAACTCCGGCGACTAGAATTACGACCACACCTCCAACGATTAGGATTGCTCCATTGGTGTCGTCCCCTGCGGTCATTAGCAGATAGAATGCGAAAATAGACAGGATGAGGCTGGTCCATGTAAGTAAACTAGGATCGACGCCCCCCATTCTGTGAACTAGTGGATTAATCACTTTCGTCCACCTCTCCCTCATCTTCTCGAACATCCTAAACCTCTCCTCTCTCTATCCAGTCGATTAGTCTGAGTGGCCTTCTCGGCTTGAAGTCATCTGCTACCCAATCCATAATCCCCTGAAACACCGTTTCCACTCCATCTGACGAAGTGTCAAACTCTATTGCCGGAACAGTATCATCCATCTCGGCCCAAGCCGATCCAAGTATCTCCCAGTCAACATTACCTGAGATTTTTTGTTCCGTATATGATCTCCCAGTCAATCTTTTCCTGAGAACAGATGGACTGCAGCGAAGAACAACAACGCAGTCAACCGGTAGTAAGTGAGAGAGATGACCGTCAATAACGATTGATTTAATCGGATTATTTTTCCATTCAGAATGAATCTGGTTATTCAAGTCGTCAATATCGATAGGTCTTGCGCCATCCTCTGAGTCAACATCGTCAATACAACCAAACCTCTCTGCAATGTCCTGCACTGTTTCGACCTGATATTCAACATCAGCGAGTAGTGAGGATATAGTGGTCTTTCCAACCCCCGGGGTCCCCGTAAGTGCCAACCTTAAGCACCTATCCATGAACACATCGAGTGGTCCGAACGACAAGAATACTCCGTGCCGAATCGCAACATTGACCTAGAAAACTACTGTCCCTACCAGTATGGCGGAGTCAGTTAGCTGGTTGAGAGCAATGGATCCAAGGGAAACAAAGCTGAACATACTACTATTCGCATTACCGATAACTCTCTACTTCAACTACGTAGATCAGAATCACTCCATGGCATTCTTCTCCTCTCTGATAGCAATCATGCCTCTGGCATTCCTCATGGGTAGAGCAACAGAGGAAATAGCATTGAGGACAACCGAATCTCTTGGTGGATTGCTGAATGCTACATTCGGAAACGCTGCAGAACTCATTATCGCGGTCCTCCTTATCTTGGAGGCATCCAGGGTTGCTGACCCTGAAACGCAGTCCTTCTTCATCCAACTTGTCCAAGCCAGCCTGATTGGTAGTATCCTCGGAAACCTCCTGCTGGTAATGGGACTCGCATTTGTATGGGGTGGAATCCATCATTCAGAGCAGAAATATTCCGAGACACAAGTTAGCTCCAACGGCTCCCTCCTCCTCCTCTCGATGATTGTCCTGGTAATTCCGACGGTATTCCACTCTTCGGTTGGGGGTGAGGGGGGAGACTCCAGACTTCTGGATCTGAGCCATATCGCTGCGGCGATCCTTCTCTTGGTCTATGGCCTGTTCCTGCTCTTCCAATTCCGTACCCATGTACACCTTTTCGCTACGGACGGGTCTCACCACGAGGAACCGGAAATGACACAACGAGACTCAATCATCCTGCTGGTTGTTGCGACCGTCCTAGTTTCGTGGATGGCCGAGATCCTCGTTCACTCCGTCGAGTATGCTGCAGAAGACTTCGGACTTCCCCACCTTTTCATCGGCGTCATACTTCTTCCGCTGTTCGGAAACGCTGCAGAGCACTTTACCGCAGTCACAGTCGCTGGTAAGGACAAGATGGACCTTTCCTTCGCGATTTCTATGGGGTCCTCGACCCAGATTGCAGTTTTCATCGCTCCCCTGATGGTAATCATCGCATGGGCACTCGGTGTTCCACTGACCTTCGAGTTTGGCACCCTCGAGACAGTCTCGGCCTTCCTGGCGGTGCTAATAGTCAACTCGATCGCAGCGGATGGGAAATCTAACTGGTTGGAAGGAGCCATGCTCCTATCATCCTACGGAGTACTTGCTGCAGCGTTTCTATTCCACCCTTGAGTCAAACGTCTTGGTAGTACTCGGTCACGGACTCTTCCAATTCCTTGGCAACCATATCCTCTTCTAGAGTCAAAGTCCTTCCATCCCTCCTGACCGCTTCCCCTCCTACGAATACGTCTAGGACCTTAGACCCAGAGTAGATCAGATTGGATAGCAACCTCCTACCATCCCTGCCAAATGGCCTCATCCTGATGTCCGAAAGGTCCCATGTAATCCAGTCCTGTGACCCTTTTGTTGCCAGATCCCAGGTCTGTTCAGGTCCGAGTATCCGAGCATCCCAGTGATCGTGCCTCTGTACGAGGCTAGCAGCCTTGGCCTCGGCTCTCAGATCCAGTGAATTATTGCTCGCTGAACCATCGGTTCCAAGCCTAACGTCTACTCCCGCCTCCTTCATCGCGGGATATGACATGGTACCTCCGCATGCCAACTTCTGATTCGAGGTCGGACAGTGTACAGCATGAGCCCCGTGCCCGGCAAGAATCCTCATCTCTTTCTTGGTGACCCAGCCGCAATGGGCGCAAACCGTACCTCCGCTTTCTGCGTCCTGGAAGTAGTCAAGAGAGTCAAGATACTCAATGGGGTACATGCCGTGTTTGGCATGGCAGTCGGCTACTTCCTTCCTAGTCTCAGAAGTATGTATGTGCAACAGTGATCCTGTCTTTTTCGCTAGCTCCGAACCCTTGCGAAGTATCTCCTCGTCGCAGACGTAAACCGAGTGTGTGCCTATCCCGTAATCGATTCTACCAGGACGTGGGGAAGGGTCGGTGATCAGACTCTCCATATGGCGCAAAGCATCTCCAGAGCCCGGCTTGAAGTTGGGTGTCAAGCCATCTGTAATGGGCCCGCAGAGCGTCGCTCTGACACCTGTTTCCGCTAGTGTCTCGCCCACGGTCTGGGTGTAATAGTACATGTCACAAGCATAGGTTGTACCGGTCGCAATCATCTCTGCAGCAGCAGCTCTTGTTCCGATTTCCACCAGCTTACCCGTGAGTCTTTTCTCGACGGGAAATATCGCTGTTTCCAACCACTCCATAAGAGGCAAACCCTCTCCCATTCCTCGATTGAGTACCATGCCGAGATGCGTGTGCCAGTTCTGCAATGAGCGGGTTACTAAGCGACTCTTACCATCGATAGTCTCGATAACGTCCTCGTCACCCTTGCTATCTGCCATAGATCCATCGCTGTGTAGAAGGAAGTCCCCTCTGCTTGCGGAACCGCCCTCTCGAATTAACCACGTATTCGTGATTCTCCTAGTGCCGGAGTCCATCTTAGCACCCATGAAATCCCTATTCGCATACTGCATTCAGTACGCTGATCCTGTCTCCTTCCGAATTGTCCATCCAGGCACTCACTGAATCGCCCGGGCTCATTGGCCCGACTCCCTTAGGAGTCCCCGTCCATACCAGGTCCCCTNGCTCTAGGTCGTACCAGTTATTGAGATGCTCCAACAAGGACTCAACCGAGTGAACCATGGTCTCTGTCGAGGCTAGTTGCCTAGTCTCACCGTTCAATGACAGGCCTATCTCCATCGGCCTTCCGTCCCAGTCAGTCCAGGTTCCAAGTACCCCAGACCCTCTGAAACCCTTTCCCTCGAGCCAGGGCCACCCTTCCTTCTTTGCCATGGTCTGGCGGGTCCTATTAGTTGTGTCAACACCAACACACATCTGTGCCGGAGTAAGATCCTCTCCCAACCTGAAGACCATCTCGACTTCATGGTCTATGTGCTCATCCGGCTCAAGAAGAGTCACAACATTTTCTCCATCTTCAGTCGCCTCTACCATCGCGGAGGGGGGCATCAGGAAGAACCTCGGATAGTCAGTCACGTCCCCTAGTATCTCCTTCGCATGTCCAGCATAGTTTCTGAAAACGGCCCAGCCAACTCCCATGGTTGGCCTAGTCAGGCCCCAATGATTAGCACATCGGTGCGTTCTCCTCACTCATCAGGTTGAAGGAAGATGCCTTGCTGACAACTGGCATGACGGGGGATCCATACAGAACACTCGATGTGTCGAAGGATGCTTCTGATGCAGAAATAAAGAGAGCTTACAGGAAGCTAGCCCGGCAGTATCACCCCGACAGAAATCCGGGAGATGCTGCAGCAGAAGAGAGGTTCAAGTCCATTCAGTCTGCATACGACAAGGTTGGGACCGCGGAAGGAAGAAGAGAGTACGACGAGCAGAGGAGGATGGAAGAGATGTTCCAGGGGGGGAGATCGCGCTCCCCGTTCGGAGGAGGCGTGGATATAGGTGATATTTTCTCTCAGTTCATGGGTGGCAGGGGAGCCCAACAGCCCAGTTCAGGATTCAGATTCGATAGCTCGAACCGGAGCCCCAGAGAACCAAAGAAGACTGCCAAGGGAGCAGACATCGAGGCTGGTCTGGACATCACATTGGAACAGGCTTTGACCGGAACCGAGGTCAAATTCAGCCATAGGAGGATGAGGCGGTGCTCAGATTGCGACGGTTCTAGCTTCGGCACTTCCAGAAGATGCTCATCGTGCGGGGGAACGGGGATTCAGACAAAAGGGAGCACCATCACAGTCAAAGTTCCGAAGGACGCTGAGCATGGCCATCAACTGCGACTCAAGGGAATGGGTCATGAGCACCCAGAGGGAGATTCAGGAGACCTCCTGATTACAGTGCGCCTGGATGCTGAGGAGGGTCGTCGATGGGAGGATGGACGCCTAATCCAAGAAGTTCGAATTCCATACTCCATGCTATCCTTGGGGGGGAAAGTCAGGATAACCACCCCTTCTGGGAAGAGGCTCCAGATCGAGATCCCCAAGGGGACGAGAATAGGGGACCGGAGACGTTTGCAGGGGCACGGCCATGCCGGTGGCGCACTCGACGTGGAGTTCACTCTCTCCGAGCCAGAAGAGCTGTCTGAGTCACAGGTCGAGGCACTTAACAGCCTCAGAGATGCCGGACTGTAAAGATACAATCAGTCAAATAAAGAGATTCTCAGGATATTGCATGAGAAGTTTCGAAGGCCTCGCGGACTATCTCATTCCTAGAAGGAAAAAGGTGCACTTCCTCGTTTTGGTAGTCTCGGTACTCATGATTCCCGGAATCATTGCCTCCTTCGAACCGATAGACATTGAGTCNTACGACATGGAATCGCCCGAACTGGAAGCGAATCAGGTTCTACGAGACGAGTTCACTGCCGCTGGCAACATCTGGGGTTTCGGAATCTTTGTCAGAGATCCAGCGTACGTAGGAGATCCTGACTCGGATGTCGACATGATCGCAGAGTACCCCGGAGTCGGGGCGGGCGTGACAGATCCCCGGGGTGGAATCCTGAACCTCACTGTCCTGAGAGAAATAGACACTGATGCGGACACTCTGCGTTCTAGCGAGATCTCCCAGTTCTACCTCCCCCTGGCCTCGGAGATATCGGGCGATCCAACCTTCGGGATCCTGGACCTGGCAACAGAGTTCAGGACATTCATGGCGAACGAGTCCTCACTGACCAAACCCAGGATAGACCCATACAAACTGTCTGCAACTCTTGATATCGAGGCATCCACGGACCCGGCCCCGACGAATTGGAGCGATTGTGGAGAGTTGGAGTGTCTGACCTTCGATGATCCAAACCTAACTCAGGACCACATAGACCTAGCCGCACACAGAATGGCCAACAACAGCAACGGAGCATTCCTGAGATTTCTATCCAATGACAGGGCTTTCCTACCAGACGAGGATGGATTTGTCATAGGGCCAGTGGGACATCGAATCTCCGAGAACGGGTCACTTGTTTCGGACAAGTGGGAGAGGGGACGTTGGTCAGCGTCAGCCGCGTGGCTGATCGTAAACTTCGATCGTGATGAGATGCAGAGGAACGGCTGGACCTTCACCTGGAAGAATGCAACCTCGCAGTTCGGATACGAGCGGAACGGTCTGGAGCTAAAGACCGATCCCGTACGGAACTCGGTAGAATTCTGCAGGGAGAGGGAGGCGCAAGGGCAGAAACTCTGCTCTGTCGAATGGCTATACCTCTCTCTCGAGGAGGACCTTCGCGAGTCCGACGATTCGATTGTCTCCCTGATGTTCGCCGAGGCAATCAACGTCGAAATCAACCGAGAGCTCCTCTCCAGCGCTCACCTACTCCTCCTGATGGGAGTAGCGATCATGGTTCTGCTCTGGGCTAGCCTCAGGAGGGTGTCCGATGTCGCGATAGTTGGCACAAGCCTGGCTCTCTCTTTGGTGTGGATGTACGGGCTAATCGGCTGGGCGATAGTCCTGGGCAAGGCCACTGGACACGAGTTCATCTTCCGGTCCCAGTTCTCCAACCTGCTTCCCATACTGATACTGGCGTTGGAAATAGACGACAGCCTGCACAGCTTGCACAGGTACAAGGAGGAGCGCAGAGGAGGGGCTTCCTCGGAACAGGCAGTGCACAAGGCGATCAGCAAGGTCGGACTAGCCATCATGCTAACTTCGGTCACCACGATCGTGGCGTTCATGGCTAACATGACTTCGAGCATAGCCGCCCTCAGGTCTTTCGGGATAGAGGCTGGGATCGGGGTGTTCTGCGCCTTCTTCCTCACCGGGCTCTGGGTGCCCCTCACTAGGCTAGACATCGACAACTGGCTGGAGTCCAAGGGTAGGCTGGATGAAGAGCCACTCGATGTGGTGCATATGATACCCAGCTCCTGGCTGTCCAACTTAGCCTCCCAGTCAGCCAGACTCGCTCCCGTGGTCCTCCTTGCCTCCCTGATACTCACTGCGCTCGCTGCCCCGATCATGCTCTCGCTGGAGGGGGATTTCCAAGTGGAGGACTTCGTGGAGGCGGACTCCGACCTGGCAGTGGGCGTCGGCATGATCAACGACCGCTTCAGCGATGAGGGCGAGCCTGCCTACGTTCTGGTCGAAGGCAACATCACGAACCCAATGGTGATCCAAGCGATAGAGGATGTCAGGAGGAACATGAACTCCCACGGTCCCGATGACCCCGACCAAATCTCAAGGATGCCGAACGGGGACGTGGAGCTTCTGGGAGTGGACCTGCTGCTCTGGTACACCAGAGCTGCGATGGCGTGGAACCAGACCCAGTTCGAGGAGGCGGGTTGGAACTTCGGATCCGCAGACGGGGGGATTGGGTGCGAGACAGTAAACATCCCCAACAGGGAGATGGACTTCATCTACGTCCCAATAGTCGACGACAGCAAGTGCCTCTCATTCCTCTTCGGGTTCATGCTGACCAGGGGGGTCCCGGCCAGCGGGGGATACCCCTCCCTATCGCCCAGCATAGTGGGCGAGTTCCTACAGGTGGAGGGGGACCTGGACTTCGACAAGCCATGGCTGACCGAATCAGGAGAAGAACCGAGATACCCCCGGACTGCGATGAGGTACGGAATCTCCAGCCCCGAGCAGTTCTCCCTGGTGGAGCCCGCACTGGAGCAGTTGGAGAGAGACCTTTCCCCCCTCCAGAACCTGTCCGCGACCCCCAACCGGGTCAGGGGCGACCTGGAGGCGGCGTTCCTCGACGCAGAGAATCCCGTGACCTGGGCCATCCCCACGGGGGAGCCGGTGATCCGCTTCGTCGCTGCTGACTCGATGCAGGACGACCTCCAGGAAACCCTGCTCCTGGGACTGGTCTTCTGCATAATGGCCCTATGGTGGGGGTTCCGCGAGGAGTCCCCGCTCTCCGAGCGACTTGGCGAGCTCTCCCAGAACAAGGTTCCTACCGCATCGAAAATCGCGATAAATTCGGTACTGATGGCCTCGATAACCTACGTGCTCGCAGGGCCGAACTACGCTTTGGCGTTCGGGCTCATAGCAGTGGGTTGCTCGTTGGTCTGGGGCACCAGGCCCCTCCTGCTAGCCACCATCACCTCAGCACCGATCTTCCTGATGATCGTGTGGCTCTATGCCATCGTGGGCCTTACCGGCTACGGCCTCAACATGGTCACCGTTTCTATTGCCGCGATCTCCCTGGGCGTGGGTATCGACTACGTGATACACGTGATAGAGCGGTTCCGAGAGGAGATGGAGAAGGGAGTCGGGACGATGAAGTCGATCGAGGCGGTCGGCGGGGCGTCCGGCATCGCCCTGTTCGGGTCGGCGGTCTCCGACACAACCGGGTTCGTGATAATCAACCAGTCAGAGATGGGCTTCTTCTCCACCTTCGGGCTGTTCTGCGCCGTGATGATCGGCCTGTCCCTCATCGCCAGCCTGATACTGGCACCAGCAGCGCTCAGGCTCGCTTACCCAGAGGGCCAGACCAGCTCGTGAGGGCTAGGGGCAAACTCCTACCCGGAGGGCTGGTTCGGTGATGACTGACAAGTATTCAAAATCATCAACCCCCTAGTGTTACCATGACATACAGGGCATGCGGTAACTGCTTCAGCATGGACGTCTATCCCTACTTGGGATTCGAGACAGGTCGGAAGTACCAGTGCAAGGCCTGCGGCACGATATCCCCATTAGTCGTTGAATTCGAGACACTGGAGGCGCTCAAGGCGTTCAAGGAGGCCTCGAAATAGCTCGAGGTGGGGCTTAGTTAGCCAATCTCCTAGCGCACTCTTCCAGGCTCTCCTCCTCATTCCTGAGACTTCTGATATAGTTGGGGATTGATGATTCGGAGAACTCCAAGTCTCGCAGGTCTCCGATCCACTCCAATTCCGTCGGGGACTTCTCGGAGTCTTCTCGGAATTCATGCACGCTCCACACTGAGCACCCCGACCCATCCTCACTCTGGACTTGCTTGAACCAGGGAATCCCCTCAGGCTCTCTGTTCAAATCGTGCCTTTGCACGAATCTCACGATACAGTCATTCTTGACGTAGCTCCATCCTGCTACATCAAGCCAGCCTTCGGCGACAGTGTCTTCGGACCCGTGCTGGAACCAGACCAGTGCGGGAGAGTCGTAGTTTGTTACTAGGAGCCTCTTCACAGCCTCACGCGCGCTCTCCGGTCCTAGGAATAGAACGACAACCTCCGGGAGAACACCGTCTTCGATTCTCGGTCTTACCGGGTATCCAACAATGCTGGCACCCGCATCCCTGGGATGTACGGGAACCGGATTCCACCCCCTCTCTGATAAGTCTGAAATCGCCGTGTTTGCTGGTTTTTCCGAGTTCATACCTGCCCCGAGTACATGGACGAACTTGATTCGTGAGACCAATTCTCTCAGTTCCTTAGAATCACTCATTCTCATATCTATCGAATCGATAAGCCGTAGGGAATTTATTTAATTCTGTATTGAAAATATAGAATTCTATGCCTTTGTGATGTATCCAAAATTTAGTGAGAGCNGTACAAGGCATTTGATTCGGCAGCCGCCACAAACAGATCATGGAAGGCATCTACGGTATGCTCGATTGGGTCAGAGTAGCCACCGCCCATGAAGAGAACGCACGGTGTCCTGCGCTCCAGAGATGAGAACACCATTTCATTTCTGATTCTCATGCCATCCTGGGACACATCCAGATTCCCGAGCGCATCATGTTCGAGCGCATCAACTCCGGCTTGGAACAATAGAATCTCAGGGGAGAAATCTTCAATGATGGCAAGAGATTCTTTCACGGCAAGCAGGTAACCCTCGTCCCCTGTACCGTTTGGCAGCGGAAAATCGTGGTCACTTTTCGCTTTCCTGAATGGGAAGTTCTTCTCGCCGTGGACTGAAATGGTGATGATTCCTTCCTCACCCTCCAGTATGGTAGCAGTCCCGTCTCCTTGGTGCACATCGAGGTCCAGTACCGCGATTCTCTCGTATCCGTGTTCGTCTCTGGCCAGGAACGCGCATATCGCAAGATCGTTGAACACGCAGTACCCCGATCCGAATGATCTGTGAGAATGGTGGGTCCCTCCCGCCATGTTGGCCGCCATCCCCCCGAAGCGAGTGACGTGCGCGAGGGCTTCCACCGCCCCTCCGATAATCCTCATCGTACGAGGTACGAAAGCGTCCGTCCAAGGCTCCAAACCTATCCTCCTTACCTCCTTGGGATTCAGGGACCCGCTCAGAAACCTGTCCACGTAATCCTGTTCGTGAGCTATCAGGAGGATGCCCCTGTCGATCGGTTCGGGACTCTCGATGTTGATGAGTCCCGTTCCATGCAGGTCATTGAGCCTCTCTCTTAGCATTCGATAGCGGTCCCTGGGGAATCTCGCGGACTTGTTAATTCCCTCTGTGTAGGTCTCGTGGTACCACACCGGCATGGGTCGCATGGCATAATCCTCCGAGTAGGACATAGGAGTGTTTCGGTTCCATCAATTCCTGAATCTATTTGGTCACCAAAGGCCCAATGTGTCCTCTAAAGCAGTCTCCAGGTCTGGGTGGAGGAACTCATACCCTTCCTCGAGCAGCCTATTGGGAAGCACCTTCTGACTCTCCAGCGTGAGCTTAACTCCCATCTCTCCGAACAGTATCTTGATCACGAAACCGGGTAATGGGGCGAATGCAGGCCTTCTCAGTACTCTGCCCAGTGTCTTTGCGAAGCCCTTCTGCCTGACCGGATTCGGCGCGGTCAGGTTGTAGACCCCCTTAGAATCGGTTTCCATCAGGAGATGGTGGATGGCGTATATCTCATCGTCGAGGGATATCCACGACATCCACTGCTTTCCATTGCCCATCGGCCCCCCGGCTCCCATCTTGAATGGCAGCAGCATCTTGCCCAGAGCGCCACCGGTCCCTGAAAGTACAATGCCCGACCTAAGGTAAACATGTCTTACTTCATCCGGGAGGTTTGCGGATGCTTCTTCCCAATCCGAGCAGGTCTCCGGGAGGAAACCCTCGCCAATCTCACTCTCCTCGGTCAGCTCTTCATCGCCACGGTCTCCATACCAGCCAATCGCACTCGCCACGATGAAAACCTCCGGCTTCTTCTTCATCTTCGCTATTGCCTCCGAAAGAAGGGTGGTACTATCCACTCTGGAGTTCCTGATGGCACTCTTCCTCTTCTTGCTCCATCTCTTGTCACCGATCCCCTCTCCTCCGAGGTGGATGATAGAGTCGAATCCTTCCAGAATTCCTGCATCCATTTCTCCCGAGGCCGGATCCCAGAAGAGCTCCTTCTTACCCTCTTTGGGGCTCCTTCTGACCAGCCTCCAAACCTCATGCCCCCCGGTATCTAGGAAGGCAACCAGCTGGGTACCTATCATCCCGGACGAACCGGCCACCAGGATTTTTCTTCGAGGAGAGTCGCCGAACTTCGAATGATGAGCCATGTCCCTCTTGAGACGAAGCTCCCTGGCAGTGAACATCTGAGAGAGGCGTCTCCTGACCAACCTACCGCCCAGAACTCTGTCAGCTAGGTTTCCTAGAGGTCCGAAGGGGACTTGGTAGCTGACCTCGTCCACGACCTTGGTCACACCCTCTTCTTCTATCAGGTGGTGATCGTGGTTCCACGACCAGAATGGCCCCTTTACCATGGTGTCCGAGAAGAAATGGGGCGGTTTGTATCCTGTGTGTTCCGCTACCCATGTCATCTTGATTGGCCCCATGGGGAACCTGAACACTCTCTGGGAGCCGACTTCCAATGAGTCATCGGCCCTGACCTCCTCGGCGACCTCCCATGGAGGCATCAGTCTTCGGAAGGACCCTTCGTGTTCGAACCAGGCGAAAGTCGACTCTGCGTCGGCCTCCACCTCCGTTTCGTGTCTATATTGGTACATGCTAAAAAACCCCAAATCGTTCGTATTTCATATGTTGTATGGAATCGGCCCTTCCTCCGCTAACCTAGGCTTGATTTCCATCTCCCCAATGAGGCCTCCTCGAAGTCTTCCATTGTCAGTCGGTACCCCCAGTGCTGTAGAGACTGCCTTACGACCGGGCTAATCGATTCGTCATCATAGTCCCCACTCTTTGCGATTATTCTGTTAATGAGATGGTTCCTGAACCTCCCCCTTGGACCTGCGAATGCCTTCCACCTCTTGACCTGCCGGGGGTCATCCTCCGATCTCCTGCCCTTGTAGAATCTGCAGTACCATTGCACCCATCCGTATGGGTCCTGCTCGACTATCCATCCTTTCTCTTCCCACATGTCAAGAGTGGTCCCGCACTTCACCTTGTATCGATTCCTGTTCTTGTCATACTNCTCGCTGGTGAGNANGCTCTCNTCTATTCCATCCCACCAGTCATCGAATTCTAAGTGCTCATTACTGAGATCCATTGAGACTACGGAGGAATAAATCGGCCTCCAGTAGAAACCCCCAAAGCTACCCTCTGAGAAGATTTCTCTGGGAGTCATGTTCGGCTGGAATTCTGGCCAGTCTTCGAATGAAATAACGTCGCCTATGGACCTCATCAGACAATCCACTAGGATAAGGTAGATTTTCTTTGTGACAAGGCAAATGCATCATATCTTATGCTCCCCCCTCTTCAATTAAACTGGCAGGCGGTGCAATGTCCAGAGAATTGCTCGTGGAACTGGACAGGAAAGACGAATACTGCATCATGAGGTTCGCTGATGGCGAGTCTTTTCGTTTGGGCTATCTGAAAATACGCTCCAATTGCCAATGCGCGAAATGCAAGCCCAGACAGGAAAACGAACAGAGGAGAATAGAATTCGAGCAGGAGATAATGAGGCTCAGGTTGGAGAAGCCGAAGGCGAGTCCCGTAGGACATTACGGAATCCAACTCGAGTGGCCTACAGGTTGCTCAAGCGGAATCCACTCGTTCTCACACCTCAGAGAGGTCTGTGAGAAGCACGGAACCAAGTCGGATTAGTCCAATACGAACACTCAAATCCTCGATTCCCCACCCAACCACATCGAGGTGACCGGTCTTCTCGGCCTCCTCGGTGGGGATAACATGGAAGATGGAGAACCGGAGGATTCCGGCAAGAAGCTGGATGAAGAGGATGAGTGGCAGCTCTACGCTTCAGCCGGTTATGCCTCATCCGAGTCCGAAAATGAGGACATTCAGACTGAACTGGACCAGGAAGAAATCTGGTTCGACGGCGATGATTTCGACTTCGAAGGAAGCACGGTGAACTGGGATTCCCCGCCATGCCCAGCCCCACTCGGGATTGCTCATGTGATCAAGATAGGAGTCTGCAACCATTGCCTGGCTAGAGTCTCAGGAAGCCTGATCAGAGGGGATTCTTCAGAGGCTGGCGCCTCAATCAGGGAAGAGGCATATTCCAGAGATAATGAACTGGAATCAAAGATAGCCCAGGACTACTGCCCTCTGTGCGAGAATCTGTTCGATGATATCGAGAATATCGTGGACAGGGTACTAGGGGAGCTGTCCGAGACCGAATTCAAGACCATGCAGTTCGGAATCCATCTCCCCAAGGACCTTGTCCAAGAAGAGGACAGAATCAGGAGCAAGTACGGCGCCCAGGGTTCTTACCACCTCAAAGGAGCAATTGTCGAGGCAATTCATGCCAGGATAGGAGAGTTGGATAAGACAATCGAGTTCGTCAAGGAGAAGCCAGATGTCATGGTTCTCGTGGATGGTCTTACTCTGAGGGTAGACGTGGATGTGAGGCCTATTTTCCTACACGGGAGGTACAGGAAAGTCTCTCGTGGAATCCCTCAGACACGCTGGCCATGTAGGGCTTGCCGAGGGAGAAAAGGAGGCTGCGAATCCTGCGAGGGAACCGGGCTCCAATACGTCGACTCCGTACAGGACCTAATCGGGGAACCGATCAGGGAGGCCCTGGGAGCCGAGGACACTTCATTTCATGGGATGGGCAGGGAAGACATCGATGTCCGCTGCCTGGGATCAGGGAGGCCGTTCGTACTGGAATTAAAACGCCCGCTGAGGAGAAATCTACCAACGAAGGATTTGGTGGACATGGTCCAAACTCACGCCTCGGGCAAGGTCGAGGTGGACGAATTGATTTGGTGCACTAGGAAGAAGGTCAATGAAGTCAAACAGTCCAGGTCTGAAAAGACGTACACGATTCGATTCAGGGCAGAAGGAATCGACGACGAGAAAAAAGCAGAGGAGGCAATACTCTCCCTTTCTGGACAAATCATCTATCAGGAGACTCCCAGGAGGGTCTCACACAGGAGGGCTGCAAAGACGAGAAGACGAAAAGTCACCTCGATCGACAATGTCAGTTTTGAGGAGGGCGAGATCGAGTTGACGCTAAGGTGCGAGGCAGGAACATACGTCAAGGAACTGGTCCACTCCGACGAGGGAAGAACCAAGCCCTCAGTNCAGGGCGTCCTAGATGCAGATTGTGAAGTGATATGGTTGGACGTGCTCGAGATTCACGATGACTGAGAAGAACATCATCATCCGAGTCCTTAAGAACGCCCCACAGGTCGCCCGGATTCGCGATAATGGGGTTATGAGAACATGGTTACCAGGACAAAGGGGTCTAGACAGGGAACTCGTAGCATCCTCAGAAAGAGCAAGAGGGAGCGAAGGAGACTCTTCATTGGCAGGACAATGCACACCTACCAGGAGGGCGACAAAGTGGCTATTGTTCTCGATGGCGCCCAGCAAAAGGGAATGCCACACAGGCGCTTCCAGGGAAGGACGGGAGAGATCGCCGGTACCCAGGGAAGGGCATATGTCATCAGGGTCGCGGACGGGAACATGATGAAGACGGTCGTCGCTAGGCCAGAGCATCTTAGACCGATAGAGTAGGTGGAAAAAGTGACTGAGAGAGAATTCGTAGACTTCGCAACTGTAAGAGACAAGCTCCTGGAGGCCATAGAGAGGAGAGGGGAGATTTCCTACGAGCAGACGATGGCTCTTCAGCACGCAGAGTGGAAGGCCAGTGCCAGTGGACATCCTTCCAACGAAATCAAGACCGATCCAGCAGTCTTCTCCGGATTATTCGCCGAACTGATGGAGAATGAGAAACTTAAGCAGTATCCTGAGGTCTCTTCCAAGATTGCAGAGTTATCCCCACTCACCGTAGCAGACGTTAGGGTAATTATCGCTAGCAAGAGAATCGCGATGGATACCTCGGAAATCGAGGAAATCATCACGGTGATTCGCCAACACGTTCTCTAGCCTAAGGCCGTTACAAGCAACTTATTCATGAGGGAGAACCATTCTCGGGAGGTTGGAGAATATGCAGCCTAGGGATTCCAACGAGGCCGGTGACGAGGCTGCGGACCCCTTCCAGCGTGAAGCTAGGATCAGGATTCTTGACATTCAGGAGAGGAGACCCGTGGGTCACGAGGTTCAATGCATAAGCGAACCCTCTTTGTTCATTCTCAGGGCTAGAGTGTCCGATGCGTCCGGTATCTCCGTCGGTGAAACGCTAGACCTACCTTCTGAGGGCGTCGGACCCCTTTCTGAGGTACGCCTCAAGGATCTCAGCGGCTCATCACAACAGGAGCTAGTAGCTTCAGTATCCGCTTCGATATCCTCCGAACCAGAAAGACACCTCTCTTTCTACAACAGCGCAGGTCCAATGTCACTCAAGTTTCACGCATTCCAACTGCTTCCAGGAATAGGCAACGCGAAGGCTATCCAGATGGTCCAGAAGAGGGGAGGATCCGGGTGGAACTCCTTTGAGGACGTTGATGGCGACTGCGGTATCGAGTCGGTGAGACTACTGGCTGAGCGATACGTGAAGGAGATGGAGGATACAGCACAGACTCCCCGCTTACTTGATTTGCTAGTCCGCATAGAGCAGTAACATGGATGGGCTGGATGACCTCGATACTTGCTTATTGGTCGATCTACTGAGGGACCATCGCGACCCAAGAAAATCTCTGGGTCAGCACTACCTGGTGGATGACAAAGTCATAGACAGGACGATGGAAATCCCAGGCGAGTTCTCCGAGCAACCATCTAGGGATTCCCATATCCTCGAGGTCGGTCCTGGACCGGGTTCGCTAACCCTAGCCATCCTCAGAAGCCATGCCAAGGTTACGGCGATCGAGATTGACGAAGAATCCGTAGCCCACCTGGAAAGAGTGTTCGGCAATAGAGAAAAACCTCTACACATCCAAGCAGGGGACGCAGTCAGGGAGAACTGGCCCGCAGGAATCACCCACGTGATTTCCAATCTTCCATATCAGATATCTAGTCCGATAATCGAGAGAATAACCAGGTACAACGAATCAGACGGAATAAAACTGGCAATAATCCTGGTTCAGGAGGAGTTCGCACACAGGATGGCGATGTCAACGCCCCCTTACGATATTGGCCCGTTGGGGCTCAGCCTTTGGCTCGACTTCGACGTTTTCTTGGATAGAAAGGTCCCACCGAGCTCCTTCAGCCCAGCTCCCAGGGTAAACTCCAGACTTGTCGTCATGAAGCCAGTGAATAGGGAGGAAGCAAACGGAATTGACAAGCGTCTTTTTCGGATGATCACGAAGCACTGCTTCGCAAACAGGAGGAGGAAGCTGAGGACTCTTCTGTCCAAGCCACCTTCTCGGATTTCGAGAATAAACGGTTGGCACAAGGATAGATGGAAAAAGGCCTCATCTGGAATCCTCTCAACCGACTCCACCATATTGGCCGGCGACTGGGCAGATATGAGGCCTGAGAACCTAGACCCGTCGGATTGGTTGACGATAGTTAGAGAACTTTCCTCGAAATAGGCCCAATGCGCATTTTTACATCGACTTGATAGAGGCCCCCCCCTTCCGAGGCTTTGCCCCGGACGTGAAGCGGTCTGGGACACAGGGAGGGATTCAGTGGCAAAGAAGGACACCTATCTCGCTCTGCTGAGGAGGGGGATAGATGAGACGACCGCCCAGGTTCTCGCAGACGGCGGCATCAAGATCGGTGACCTGAAGAAGCTAGATTCCGAGACACTGATCAACAACTATGGCATAAAGAAGGAGGTGGCAAAATCGGTCTTGGACGCCGTAAAGTCCGGACCGAGGTCNTCGAGCAGGCAGCGTTTCCTTGCGGACGTCCTCTCCGATGACAAGAAGAAGGTCGACAAGATAGAAGAGACCCGTTTCAAGCGNGAACAGAAGGACATACACGCCGAATTGCAAGAGAAGAAGGAGCAACTTCGTCTAGCAAGGGTTGAGGACTTCAGAAACAAGAAGCTAGTGATGAACCGCCTCGGGAAGACGATAGAGCTGATAGTGAAGCTTGAGAACAACCTGGACGATGAGTCCAAGGACGAGCAGAGATCGAAGCTCAGGGACCAACTTGAGACTCGTGGCCTCGAGGCCGCTAGGGATCACGAGATGCTGGAATTGGACGGGACTCCTCAGGATATCGTAGACTTCCGCAGGAAGATCGCCCCGGTCCTCTGCCTGCACGCGTGCCCGCATTGTGGGGAGGAGATGGACCCCAGGGGGAGTAATATCATGGAGAGCCCCTCCGATTTCTCGTTCATATGCTGGGACTGCGAGGAGGAATTTCACGCTCCCATGGCCCAGTCTGTGGAATCTAGACTGAACAATGGATCTAGGATTTCAATCGACCCGAACGTCAAGCCCCGCCTCCCGGTCGTCAAGGCTCCACTCAAGGAACAGTCAAGCTCGATAACTGATCTGATGATGAGGGACTTGGAGACTGCCGGTGCATCAGCAGACGAATTGGAGGCCGCTTTGGAATCCAGTACCCTCTCCGGTGTTCTGATGAGCATAGATGAGTGGATAGATCAGACGATAGCTGCAAAGGGATACATCCAGGCCCAAGAGGACAGAGAGGAGTTCATCATTGCGACCGGTGCAGGAGCTACGAAGTTCAACAAGTGGATGAAGAAGGCAGGGTTGCGATTCAACAAGCAGACTGGAAGATGGACTAGATGGGAGGACCGGTGAATTCGGGATGGCAGAGGCATCCGACTTCGTGGTCTCACTAACAATATCAATAATCGGAATTTCCGTTATGGCTTGGTGGTTGTACACCAGGGTGTCCCAGAAGCTCACTGAGGTAGAGGAGCGAAACAACTGGGGCGGAGGCAAAGGGGAATAGAGATAGTCATTCGTTAATGGCTGCAGTCCACCTTTCCGAATCGGGAATTCCGACGATCTCAATGTGGCATGCAAGAACACCGCGTTGATCCTTCAATGAACTCCTCAAGTCAATCAGATCATCTAGGCAGCAGGGGCAATGTGGGTGGTTAGGTCTAATCCAAAGCTCCACTATTCCAGACTCATCAATTTCTACTCCCTTCAGGATTGAAGAATCCACAATCGGTTTCCCATGCGGGTCCGTCCTTTTCCTAAGCGCTCTAGCCACGGCTCTATGGATAGGGCTCGCGCTCTCACTCATGTTATGCCCTGGATGAATCAGGAAATAGGGCTAACTGTGGCATTTTGCGCTACCAGTGGATCAATGGTGGCAGATCGGCACCGGGAGTCAGGCTCTCCATCCCATCCGAACACCTAGTCCAGCTATCTTCAATCCCTATTGCACCATCTCTGTAGATAACCTTGGGCTCAATCGCCATCGTTCCTCCGATTTCAAGAGGCCTATCGAACCCCTTTGCAATTACCGGGGTCTCGTCGAGCTCCAACCCTACGGAGTGTCCGAGGAATCTTGCCTGTTCTGGTTTCATCCCCATCAGATTCTCATCCCGGCCCATTTCCTTAGCAGCATCAAAACCAATTTCCCAGGCCTCAGAGCAATTGTCGCCCTTCCCCAAACTACTTCTTACCATCTCGCTAATCTCGGTCATGTCCTCTAATCTCAGCATCCATTCTTCGTCTAGCTTTCCAGAACAGAACATCCTTGTGCAGTCCGAAACGTATCCTCTGTGCAAGTGAACGATATCCACCAGTACGGGTTCATTTTTCGTTACCTTGGCGAATCCAGCGCCAAGTGAGGATATTGGACTTGCTCCAAGGCCTCCTAATGCGGAGTCGAAATATGATGGGACTCCGCCTGACCTTCCAGCAGCGATTACGACCCTATCGCAATCCATCGGCCACTTCCTCATCCGAATTCTCCCTCCAAAACCCGAGGACCTACTGACTTCTTCGGCAACACCGGCCATTTCCAACTCTGTTTTACCAAGTCCACCATAGTCTCGAATTGCTTCAAACATTGAACGGTTTACCTCGCCGCTCTCCTTGATCATAGATAATTCCCAGTCTGACTTTATTTCCCTCAATCCATACAGGATTTCGGTACAGTCATGCTCACCTTCTGAAAGATCCCTCATCTTCCCCTGAATGAAACTCCAACGGCTTTGTGGAATCTTCCCTCCAGACATTGCAGGAGACATTGTGCAACCGGATCTGACTAGCATCTGTGACAGATCCCCCATACTTGGGTGCTTCTCTGTTACATGTGGGCAGTCATCTCCGCCACCCTCAAAGGTGGCTCTTTTCACTGATCTGCGTACCCAGTGTCTTGATTCGATGTTAGAACCCTCGGCACCTATCAGGAATGCCGAGTTCTGCCTTCCTCCGGTAAGCCAATACAAATCCACGGGGTCCTCAATGAACGCCGACTCGAAGCCCTCATCCGCCAATGCCAAAGATAGCCTCTTCTGCCTGCTCTCAAGCTCTGATACTGGAACTCTCCAGTCATCGCCTTCAGGGCCGACTAATTGCGATGTGTCCCAGTCCATGTAGTCGCTTGAGTGGGCACAGCGGAAAGCAGTTTTGGGTAAAACACAATCAAATTTCTGTCCAAAACGGCCAAAGCCGAACCCTCGGTCCAGTTACTGTGGAAGGGGTGCTCACCCTCGACGATGTGGACCTCAGCGGTCGTACAGTCCTATACAGGGTGGACGTCAATTCTCCGCTTGAACCTTCAACAGGGAGATTGCTAGACGATGGGCGATTGAGAGCCATAATCCCAACTCTGGACGCCCTATCTTCTTCTCGTGTAGTGATTCTGGGCCATCAGTCCAGACCCGGTAAATCCGACTTCACTAGTATGCAGAAACATTGTGACCGCCTCTCCAAACTTCTCGGAAAACAAATACGATTCGTTCCAGATATCTGTGAGGATGTAGCAGTTGAAGCGATCAAGTCTCTCTCCGATGGTGAAATTATCTTCCTTGATAATGTTAGGATGAATGAGGAGGAATATGGAACTAAGTATGATTCCAACAAACAGACCGAAGACACTTCACTGGTGTCCCGACTATCCTCGGTTTCTGACCTGCTCGTCACGGATGCATTTGCAGCGGCTCATCGCAGGTCTCCCACGCTTACCGGATTCACCAACTCCATTCCTTGTGTGGCTGGAACTCTGATGGAGAGAGAGATCAGGAATCTGAGGACGGCACTGAGGAATCCTCCCAATCCATACCTTGCAATCCTTGGAGGAGCAAAATGCGACGATTCAGTCAGGGTTGCCTTGAATCTGATATCCAAGGGCCAGGTGGATAAGATTGCGTTCGTAGGAGTTACCGGGAATCTAATGCTATGGGTCGCAGGAAACGATATTGGCGATAGGAACAAGGAATTCATCAGAACCACCCTTGGCAGCGATTTTGAAACTGCATGGGAAACTGGGAAGAAGATATTCTTAGAAAACCCTGAGAAGATAATCCTTCCAATTGACGTAGCAGTTGAATCAGAGGGTAGCAGAAGGCCATTGTCGGTCTCAGATCTACCTACGGAGGATCCAATCTATGACATCGGACTTNAGACTCTAGCATCTCTGAAGCCATTAGTTGAGAATGCAGGATGCATTCTATGGAACGGCCCAGCATCTTACTTTGAGCTCCCCGACTTCGCGTTTGGTACAATAGAGATTCTCAATATGTGTACTGAGACAGATGCAATGACCATAATCGGCGGCGGTCATACCAGTGCCCTGGTCAATAGCAGGGGCGTTTCCTCTCTAGTCTCACACAACAGTACTGGAGGGGGATCAACCATGAGCTTCCTGTCTGGGGAACCAATGCCTGTAATCGCCTCTCTGAAGGAGTCTTTCCTGAAGTTCGGCTAACACTTTTCTTACAGTCTCAATGTGGAGCCACTGGGGAGATTCGAACTCCCGGCCTTCTGATTACGAATCAGACGCTCTACCAGTCTAAGCTACAGTGGCAGCGTCGCGGCCACTTGGGAGATTCGGATAAGAGAATCGGTTTACTAGGCTACTTCAGCTTCTCCAGATCGACTATTTCGCCAATCCTCCTTGCCACATCCGAAAGAATGTAATCCAACGCCGCTTGATTACGACCTTCTGCTCTCATCACAAGTATCGGCTCTGTGTTGCTTGGCCTGCACAGATACCAACCATCATCATACCTCACCCTAATTCCGTCCACTGTAGATGTGGACATGTCCGAGAATGCCGAAACCACCGCTTCCATTACCTCTTCTCTTTCACCGACCAGAGGGACCTTTCCTTCATCAGTAGTTGGATATTCTGGCAAAAAGTCGAACCTCTCGGAGAATTTAGGGCCTCCTAGTTCTGGAGGTGGGTCCATACCAATTATGCTCAGAAGCCTTGCAGCACAGTAGATCGAATCGTCAAACCCGTCCCAGTGGTCGTTCATGAAGAAATGACCAGACATCTCCCCGGCCATCGGAGAGCCTGGGAATTCCCTCAATTCCTTTTTCATGAAGGTATGACCAGTCCTCACCATCTTAGGTACTCCTCCCAGTTCCTCTATTGCCTCCTCCAAAGCCATACTACACTTCACGTCGAAGAAAATAGTGCGTTGCTCCTCAGTTGCATTTTCAGGAAGCTTCGAGAGAACTTCCTGTACGAAAATTCCCATCAGTCGATCAGGGTGTATGAACTGGCCATTCTCATCAACCACACCTAGGCGGTCTCCATCTCCATCCATCCCTATGCCAAACTCTGCACCATGTTCTAGAACAGCTCTCCCCAAATCTTTCATGTTCTCTTGCCTAGTTGGATCCGGGGGATGATTTGGGAACGAGTTGTCCCAATCGCAGTAGAGCGGTATTACATCCACTCCTAGCCTTTCCAGAACTTTGACTGCCAGGGGTCCCGGTACTGCATTCCCACAGTCCAAAACCACTCTAATGTCACGAGATAGGCTTCCAACGCTGTCAAGGATTGACTGGACATACGTTTCCTCGTATGAGTCCATGATTCTGTAATTGCCACTCCCTTCCCTGAAATTACCTTCTTCGAATGTCTTCCTAACTTCTTGCAACTCTTCTCCTCCCAGAGGCATCTTCCCTTTGCAAATCTTGAATCCATTATACTCAGGGGGGTTGTGACTAGCAGTAATCGCAACGGCGACATCCACTGGAAGATCTACTGTCGAACGATACAGCACCCCGGTTGTTGATATCCCCAGATCAATAACATCTGCTCCCGAAGTAATTAGGCCCCTGACGAAGGCCTCGTGGTAGTCCGGACTCGAATCCCTGATGTCTCTGACCACCGAGACACAATCCGCGTCTAAGTGAGTCGCTATCGCCCTGCCTAGCCTTTCCGAGAATTCTGTGTCAAGCTCACTTCCTGCAATTCCTCTAATGTCATACGCTTTGAAAACGCTCATGATAATTCCAACTTATTCTGAACCTGGTTCCAGGCTGTAATTTCCTCTTGGCTAGTCATCGACTAAACCAAGGCCTCCTCTAGTTCCGCTGGGAGATCGGTCCTGTACTCTCCTGAGTTTCTGAAAGCCTCGCAAACTATCTCCACCAATGCCCCACCAGGGAGCTTCGGCACCTCGTATGCCGCCCTTGCTGGAGCGATTGTATCTCCCAGCCAATCTGAGTAAATTTCGTTTATTTCTCCATAGAAATCTATGTCCGTCATAAGGATTGTAACTTTCACCAAATCGGCTTTGGAACTGTTTGCAGCTGCTAGTAGATCATCAATCTTGGACAGAGTCCCGGTCGTTTGCGACGCTATGTCATCGCCTGATTCGACATCTATCTGACCGGATAGCCATATGTGGTCTTTGACGTTTATCCCAGGTGTGTAAGGACCTAATTTCGGTTCTCCAGTATCTATCTTCAGTTTCCTGCCCATGTCAACCCCACGAGGTGCTGTGTATAGGCTTACTTGCGTAGCTTCTCGATGATTGAGTAATGGTCTCCAGCCAATTGTTCAGCCACCAGGCCTTCAAGATCTATCCATTCGGCATCTCTGGCATCATCCCCGGCCTCAGGAATGGTATCCGGATCGACTCTAACCCGGTAGAAGATAGAGACGATATGCTTTCTTGGATCTCTGTTTGGGTCTCCCCTAACAGCGAATAGCTCAGGGTTACTTCCCTCGATTCCAGTCTCCTCGCTCAACTCTCTCAGTACTGCAGTTTCTGGGTCCTCACCCCTTTCCACGAAACCCCCCGGAAATGCGAGCCTCCCCTCATAAGGCGGGAAGCCCCTTGTGATCAGAAGAACTTGGAGTCCGCGCGGTCCCTCCCTTACAGAGACGGCATCCACCGCGAGCGCGGGATTTCTGTAGCCCCCCTCATCCNCCATACCTTCTCCTCCTCTTCTGGTAGGTCTCTATCGCTTCATACAGAACCGCCTTAGAGAACGAAGGCCAGTGAACGTCAGTGAAGTAGAGCTCAGAGTAAGCGATTTGCCAAAGCAGGAAGTTCGAGACCCTTTCTTCTCCGCTCGTTCGTATTACCAGGTCGGGATCTGGAATTTCTGCGTCGTAAAGACGACTCGAGATCTCATTTGTGTCAATCTGATCCAATGACAATTCGCCAGTCGCATGGTCGGAAGCAATTTCCTTCACTGCATCGACAATCTCCTCCCTCCCACCATAAGCCAGGCAAACCGTGAAGGTAAAATTGGAGTAACCGCCGGTCCTATCCTCTGCATTTCTTATTGCCTCGTTCACCCTCTCCGGGAGCTCTTCCTTTCTCCCTACAACCCTAACTCTGACTCCCTCGGAATGAATCCTCTCATCTTCTGAAATCTCATTCAGACCTGCCACGTACAAGTCGAATAGCGACTCCAACTCATCCTCCTCTCTGCTGGAGAGATTTTCCGTCGAAAGCGCGTACACCGTCAGGTATGGTATCCCTAAATCCATTATCCAATCCATCACTTCCTTCAGCTTCTCCTTACCGTGGACATGTCCTATCTCAGTCCCAATACTGAGGCTCAAAGCGAATCTGCGATTTCCGTCCATGATGATGGAGACATGCTTCGGAAGCCCTCCTCTAGAGATTCTGTCCCTTTGCCTCTTGACTCGAACTCTATCTAATCTTGACACGAAACTCCAAGCTAGCCGTGAGTTGGAAATGAGCCTCGCTGGAACCGATATAATACGGAATCTGAGTAGTCCCTTGGCTATGTTGTCGATTAATCGACCCGCGCTCTTCCTCCCCCTTCCCATTACTGTGCCCGGGCAGTACCAACGTTATGACTACTAACCAGTAATGACCTATTCGAAAATTATGTCTGCAGAATCCCCTACCTTGTCCAGCAGACCCCTTTCTGGATTCACCACAATCACCTCTCCGGCGTGCTTCCACACTGGGATGTCGTGCTTACTGTTTCCAGCGTAAGAGAATGCCTTCTCACCGAACCTGGATGCGAGTGCCTCCCCCTTCTTCTCACCTCTGAGATTGAAAGTTGAGTCGGATGCCATTACATCCGAGAACAATCCGACATGACCAGCAACTTGCTCTGCAATGATTCTGTCCGACGCCGTAGCCAGAACCAGCGTCCTGCCCTTGGCCTGCTGACCAGTTAGCCAGTCTAGGAACTCCCTGTGGTATTCCAGTTCGCATGGGTCGAAGACCAACCTCTCAGCTAGGTCTCTTTTCCACTGAGCCCTCCTTCCCGTCAATTCCTTGGCTATCATTCCGGGAATTATCCACGGCCGCCTCAGCAGGACTCTCTTGATGCTGACCCAGCTCATGTCGGTAAGTATCAGAGTACCATCCATGTCGACGGCAAGGGGCAGCTCAGATACCTGCTTCTCCACGGGGCTCGCTCGAGGCTGCATGGTTCAAGGCTTCGGAGACCGATTCAATGAAGCCTCGGACCCTTTCCTAGGTCTGAGGAACATGTCTGTCTGGGAGAGGAAATGGAGGCCTGCGGCCATGAAAGAAGTCATAGATGACTCAGAAGCCCCATCGGGCTTTGAGCCTCGCTCCTTTGCTGGTATCGGAATGAGTTGCAAGTTGGTCGAGCCGATACCCATCGATGGCATCTCCGAGTGGGAGGAAGCAATTTCCGACTTGACATCATGGGGGAAGGTTCCAGATCCATCATCCCTGTCCTCTGTCTCTCTATCGGAGAACGACAGAGGCCCGATTGCCAGACTAAGCGGGGACTCGAATTGGATCGCGGAGTTCCTGCCATGGGGGTCGGACGGTCTGCTCAGGCGCAGAATCGACGCTTCGTCCGAGGTATGCGACGCTCCCTGTGGTGGGTTCTCGTGGGAGGGTGGCGATTTGATACTGATCTGGGAGGAGAGCAGCAGCGAGGAAAGCTCCAGGGATGCACTGACTAGGGCACTAACCGATGGAGACCAAGAATCTGCGACCGAGACTCTCAGGGAGTGTGGAATTTCCCTCGGACGATACCACAAGCATGTCGAGTCAGTCAGGACTACTCCTCCAGACCCGAACAGATGGAACGAAAGGGTCGCGGGCATCGAAGAGCTCCTACGATCGAATTCGGTTTGGAGGGTCCCTCATTCCAGGGACTCGGAATGCATGCTAGGACTAGGTGACGTGGGCCTAGCAGACTTCCATGGGGGGAGGATCAGGATATCCAGACCGAGACTGCACTCCGCACTTTTCCCAGCGAAATGTGAGTTCCCCGCAATCAGGGACCTGGCCTCAGTTGCCCACGATCTCTCGAGGGCGTTCTACGAAACAGAATCGGACCTTGACATCGTGGAAATGAGGTCATCTCTGATCGAGGGATGGAGGAGCAGCGCACCCGAAAACTGGTCATCTGACTGGGTGCTATACTCTCACCGAGGAGGCTTAGCAATATGGGAGTACGAGCAGTGCCTCCTCGATGTAATAGAGGCCGTCTCACACCAGTCAGGAGCCCCACAGCCCGCCACTAACCTGATTGGTTACGTTCCAAGGTATCAGAAGAGGATGTTCAACAACAGGACGTTCGGAGCACTCTCAATGATGGCAGGATCCATAGGGGTCTTCTCGCTGGTCAGCTCATTCCCCCCGTCAGCAGGGGAGCTCCCACTCCCTATTGCAGCCATAGCATTGAGCTTTGGCCTCATGAAGCTCTATCGGAGCCGGTCCCCCGCGCCCGAGATCCCATTCAACCGGTTCTACTGATCTCTCCACCCTCGAACTCGTAGAACATGGGAGAACCAGTCTGTATTTCCAAGGACACTATGTCCTCGGGCGAAATGTTCTCGATGTGCATCACTATAGATCTCAGTGAGTTGCCATGAGCCGAGACAAGCACGCCCTTCCCGGCTTGCAGGTCCGGCAGGATCTCCTCTTCGAAGTAAGGAATGGTCCTCTCAGCAGTCATCTCCAGACTCTCACCGTCAGGAGGTGCCACATCGAACGACCTCCTCCAAACGTGGACCTGCTCTGCTCCGAACTTCTCTGCAGTCTCTGCCTTGTTCAGCCCCTGCAGAGAACCGTAGTTCCTCTCGTTGAGCCTCCAGTCGAACTTGGTTGAGTATCCCTCGGATGACTCATTCAGGCTCATGATGATCTCAGCAGTCCTCTGCGCCCTGATCAAATCGCTGGTGTGGACTACGTCAATCCTGTGAGAACTCAGGCTTCGGCCCGCTTCCTCGGCCTCGGAGATTCCAACCTCGGAGAGCTCAACGTCAGTCCATCCCGTGAAGCGATTGGCAGCGTTCCACACGGACTGACCATGCCTGATTAGAATTAGATTGCTCATCCAGTAACCCCTGACTAGGTCCTTCTTCTAGGCTCATGGAACGTCAGTCCGCACTCCATTCCAATCGAACGTCCCATCAGTAGGATGTCTTCTGTGAACTCTCTCTGGACTTTTGCGCTAGACTGGCAGTAGAAGTTGCAGGACACCGTCATCTTGGGTGGCAAGCTGTTGGTTATCTTCACCCACGAGTCCTCGTTCTTTGTGGCTCGGGGATCCGCGAGAACCCTCTCGCATAGCGAATCGCAGAACTTCTTCAGTGCCTCCTCCTCGCTATCCTCCTCGAATTCGAAGGATGGCCTAATTCTCCTGAACCTCCTCATTGTGAAGTTCTCGACAGGCGAGTTTGTGATGTTGGAGTTCGGCATCGTGACGATGGTATCGTTCCCAGTTCTAATCATGGTAGTCCTAAGACCAATGCTAATCACTTCGCCCTCCACATCCTCGACGATGATCCAGTCCCCGACATTGAAGGGCTGATCTATGATAATCGAAATCGCCCCGAATATGTTTGCCACAGAGTCCTTGGCGGCCAAGGCCAGTGCAAGGCCAGTGATTCCCAGGCCTGCTATCATCCCATTCAGGTTCAGTCCGACCAGTCCTGCAAGGACGAAAGCACCCACTATCACCACGGCAAGCCGTCCTATTGCCTCGGCGACACTGGCCAGAGATCTCCTAGCCGCCATGTTGTCTCCTTCGACTACGATGAATGCGTCAAGATAGTCCACTAGCCTGTAAGCTGCGACTAGCATCAGGATTACGAAACCCGCCCTAGAAATCTCACTTACAGTTTCCATCACGCCGTTGTTCCAGATGAACTCACCTCCGGATACCGACACGTTCTCCAACAACCAGTCCAACGATTGCCACATTACCAGAAGCCCGATCATCCATCCTAAGGACCGAGGTGCGAAAAGAGTCCTTCCGTCGATCCTCTCGGTCTTCGAGAACAGATCCATTATCCTCGGGAATAGTATTCTCCTCGATACCAAACCAGCTGAAGTCGAAACTCCGATTAGTAGAATCAGGAACCCCAATCCCAAGGTGGAAAAGTCGTAAATCGCCTCTTCCCCGGCCAGTTGGTCGGCTATATCATCGCCAATTGTCATGATTTTTCGGAAGGGGTATCTCCCATAAAAGACATCTCGGTCCTACGGACCGGACTCCGTACGATTCAATACGGAGGGTTCCCCCGCTGAAATTAGTATGACAAGCCACCGTCCCGAGGAGAGCCGCGGAAACGCCTGGAATAACCCGGGCGCCCCAGTGACAGCCATGCTCCTCCCATTCCTGCTATGCATGCTCTCGCCAGTCGCTCTTGCGCCAGTCGCGTCCGCTCAGGATGTTGGAACTGGATACTCCCCTGAGGACATCTGGTCGACCGAATACGCGAACCAGGTTTTCCCTTGGGGGCCCCACGGGGACTACGAGAAACTCCAGTTCAGGGAGTACTACGACTACTTCTCGATGAAGGAGAGGATGCAGACGCTAGCCGCCTACTACCCGGACTTCCTCCAGTTCCACGAGGGGCTCCTCGGAGGTATGAACGCAAGGGGGGAGATGACCACCTCGAACGATTACGAGGGATGGTACTACAACCACCCCAGTCCGTGGATGAAGATCACCTCAAACGTGAGAGGGGGGGAGTACAACGACTTCAACGGGGATGACGGGAACTACGCTGACCGTCCCGACGTAATGCTGGTCGGGAATCATCATGCGAGGGAGTGGATGTCCGTCCAGGTCCCCATGTTATTCCTAGAAACTGTCGCTTTCTACTATGGAAAGGCGGGAATAGACAACGACGGGGACGGGCTCATCGACGAGGACGGCTGGGACGGAATTGACAACGACGGAGACTGCCTCGGGCTCAATCTCTCATTCCAGGATAGCAACGGGGACGGCAACCCTTGCGGGCCCGGCGACCTCGGGGTGGACGAGGACTTCAGCGAGCAGTTCATCACTGACATGGTCAACACACGCGAGATCTACCTGATCCCGATGCTGAACACGGACGGCCACCGTTACGACATGGAGGAGTTCTGCGGGGAGACCGCATGGGAGAACTGTTACCGGAGTGGTTGGAGGAAGAACCTACGAGACAACACCCACACCGGAGTCACCCCGATTCCCGATGTCGACGAATCGGTGGATCCAAGCTGCGACGGCGTCGACCTGAACAGGAACTACCAGTTCGAGTGGGGAGCCCCCTTGGGAGCAACCGGTCCGATTTTCCCTGGATTTTGCTACTCTAGCGGGCCCAACAACGACGTTTACAACGGACCCGTCAATTTGGAGGACAACGACGGTGACGGCTTCGTCAACGAGGACCACGTCGACGGCAAGGACGACGATGCGGACGGGCAGATCGACGAGGACTGGATGGGGGGGAACACCGAGCCTGAGACCAAGTTCATCCAGGACATGACCGAGATGAACGACGATGACATGAACGGCGCTTCGGACTTCAAGTCAACACTGACATGGCACTCATTCTCCGAGCTAGTCCTCTGGCCCTGGGGACACTGCTCCGACTGCTACACCACGGATGACGAGTACCTGGTCTACCACGGGCAGAAGATGGGTCAGATGACCGACTACGCGGCCATGCAGTCCTCAGACCTCTATCCGACGACAGGCGACTTCTGCGACTGGCACTACGGCGTGCACAACTCGTACTGCTACACCATGGAGATAGGCAACGCGTTCCACGAGTACCCAGAGGACATCGCCCACATCGCAGTGAGGAACCTCGGCGTTCCCTTCTACATGGTTGAGATGGCCGACGACCCCCGCTACAGAGCGATAGTCGGAATCCAGAACACNACAGCCACNCAGCACCTCCAGCAACCCGCTGACGTCCGGGTCCCCACCAGCGGGGACATCCCGATAGGGCTCTGTCTGGACCCGACCTTCCCATTCACCCCAGACATAAACAAGTCCCACTTGATGTGGAGATTCGTCGAGCCGACCAGGCAGCAGAACGATTTCGGTCCCACGGAGTGGGTCGAAGTTCCGTGGAAGATGTCCGCATTCAGGGAGACTACGGAGCTGTGCGAACTGCTTGACGGCTCCAACGGGACCAAGATGGTCGGGGACATCCCGCTTCCGGACACGTCAGTAGGCAAGATACAGTACAAGGCGATGCTGGGCACCGCGAACGGAGCCTTCCCGTTCAGCTACCCCACGGTCGAGGAGGGAGGCAACTACTACGAGTTGTCCATACCATACAGGGCAGCCTTCGGAGACGCGGTACTGAGCATCCTAATGTTCCTGGTGATTGCCACAATGGTGTGGGGGGGACTCGGTTTCACCCTCAGGGAGATGTTCTCAGAGGACGATAGGATTCTGGGGATGCCGGAAGAAATCGAACCCCAACCCATAACGATTCTCGAGAAGGGGAAGTGAGGCCTCACCATGGGCGCCGAGACGGAGAACACGAGCGACCAGTTCAGCGGGAGACTCGGCCTCATCTTCGCCACGATAGGCGCGGCGATTGGGACCGGGAACATCTGGAGGTTCCCGAGGATGGTTGGTGCGAACGGGGGAGGCTCGTTCCTGATCCCGTGGCTGATATTCCTGTTCCTGTGGTCCGTCCCGCTGATCATCGCCGAGTTCGCCCTTGGCAAGCGCAGCAGGGTGGGGACCGTGGGGACGTTCCGGATCTTCGCGGGAAGGAGATTCGCATGGATGGGCCTCTGGACGGCATGGATAAACGTCGCAATAGGATTCTACTACGCGGTAGTAACCGGGTGGTGCCTGAACTACTTCCAGATAGCCCTGCGAGGAGGGCTCTCCCAGGGAGTTGACACAATAGAGGTCTGGAACACGTTCCTCGAGAATCCGATGCAGGTCATATTCTTCCAGTGGATCACCGTGATGATCACTCTTGCAGCCATCTGGGGAGGTGCCAAGGCCATCGAGAAGGCGAATGTAACCCTCATGACATCGCTCTTCGTGCTGTTGTTCACAGCGCTGTTCCTGTCTTTCGTGATGGACGTAAAGGACGGGTCGCTGGACGGCTTCATCTACATGTTCAGCATCCAGCCCGAGTACCTGGTGCAGCCCGAGACCTGGATAAACGGCCTCTCTCAGTCTGCCTGGTCATGCTCCGCTGGCATGGGGATGGCCATCACGTACTCGGTTTACATGAGGAAGGACGAGGACACCACGCTCAACGCTGCCACCATGTGCCTGGCGAACAACAGCATCAGCATCATCGCCGGGCTCACGGTCATGATGGCCGTGTTCTCGGTCTCGGACGACCCACTGGGCGCGGTAAGCGGGGGCAGCTCCGCCATCACCTTCCTAGTCCTGCCCGAGGTGTTCGCACAGGCTCCGGGCGGCCCTGTGGTGCAGCTGATAATGGTGGCAGTCTTCTTCCTGGCACTCTCTTTCGCGGCCCTGACGTCGATGATATCCACCGTCGAGCTGTGCGTGAGGAACTTCGTCGACCACGGGTACGACCGGGAGCGGTCGGTGGCCCTCACTGGCCTGGCCATCTTCCTCTTCGGCCTCCCCAGTGCCGCGCTATGGATCAAGATGGATCCGACCACGGGGGTCCGCTTCCCGCAGTTCCTGGAGGTCCAGGACCACATCTGGGGCTACGGGCTGATGTTCAGCGGCCTGTTCATGGCATACACGATCTGGAACTACGGGTGGTCCAGGTACAAGGCATGGAAGGCAGAGAACGGGGTCGAGGGATTCAGCTTCCGCGACTACCTGGACCACGGGGTCTCCTCCTTCCGTGACGACTTCATCAACACCGGGGACAATGACTGGTGGATCGGCAGGTGGTGGGACGTCATCATGTACCTGGGGTTCCCGATCATGTTCAGCGTACTGATGCTCTCGTACTTCGTGGACCTCCTGGCGAACGTCGATGACCCATGGAACCCGTCCAACCCGAACGGGATAACCATCATCCTTCTCTTCTGGGGCGTCACCGCATCACTTTTCATCGGATTCAACAGGCTGCTAATCACCCGGCCCGTGTTCAGGAACGTCCCAGAGGGCGCCGAGGTCCCGATCGACATGCTCCCGGGAGGGGACGATCCATTCGTCGTGGTCGTCGGGGAGGAGCCCCCGGACGGGTGGTGGGATGCCACATACGACTACGAGGCCGCCCCCAGTAGCCAGCCTGTGGACGCGGAAGTCGCCTAGGTGCGTTGGTGCCCATGCAAGAGCGTTCCCGCTGGACGATGCACTGGGACGAGGTCTCAGTCTTCGACGGCAACGCGGTCAGCCTTGGCGTCGAGGAGATCGACCTGATGAGGGCAGCAGGGGAGAGCCTTGCGAGGGAGGCCTCCGCGATGACCACAGGAATGGTCCTGTTCCTGTGCGGCCCGGGTAACAACGGGGGCGACGGGTTCATCGCAGCGTGCTCCGGGTCCCTGTCGGGGAGATCCGCGGTCGTGGCGAGCCGCCCCAAATCCAACACGGACGCGTCATCGCACGCCAGGTCGATCGCCGAGGAGTCCCGGGGGGTCCATGTATGGCCATCCAGGCCTGAGGGGACCTGGGACTTGATCGTCGACTGCATGCTCGGTGCGGGAGGAGACGGCCCCGGCTCCCCCCTCAGGGGGCCGATCTCGGAGATGTCAGATTGGGCCAGGTCACAGGGCGCGCCCGTTCTGGCATGCGATATCCCAACCGGGATGGGGGGGCCCGACTGCCTGCGAGCTTCCAGGACACTCACCTTCCATTCCACGAAGTCGGGGATGAGCCAGGAGGACTGCGGCGCGATACTCGTCTCGGACCTACCATGGCCGCCCGAGGTCCAGGACTGCGGGCCAGGCGACTCCCAGCGCTACCCCTCGCTTGAGCCAAGAGCCAGGAAGGGCGACCGCGGCAGGCTTCTGGTGATTGGAGGGGGGCCATACCACGGCGCCCCCATACTGTCGGGGCTGGCAGCGGCCCGGAGCGGGTGCGACCTAGTGCACGTTGCCATGCCCAAGAATGCAGCGAGCAGGTGCGAGTGGCCCAATAGCATCATCCCGGAGGAGCTCCCCGACGCAGACTTCCTGACCATGTCCTCCACAGCCTCGATAGAGGCGTTCACCCTGTCCGGAAGGACACCCGACTCGATCGTGATAGGCCCGGGCCTTGGTAGGGACGAGCGAACCATAGAGGCCGTGAAGGCGATACTGGAGATGACGACGGAGCAGGGAATCCCAATCGTCGTGGATGCCGATGCCGTAGGCGCCCTCCCCCGAGGGAAGTGGCTCAGAGGGATGACCGGGGTAGCCACCCCGCACGGGGCAGAGGCATCCAGATGGCTGGAGGGGGCCGAGCCTCAGGAGGCCCTGTCTGAATGCCTGGAGGAGGACGCCACGATAGTGATCACGGGTCCGGAGGACCTGCTGACAGGACCGGGCGGGAGAAACGCATCGGCCAGGGGCGGACACCCAAGGATGGCCGTGGGCGGAACTGGCGACCTGCTCGCCGGAGCTATCGGCGGGCTGTTGGCCCAGGGCATGTCGCCCTGGCCTGCAGCCAGGCTGGGCTGCGCACTACTGAGGGAGGCCGGCTCGAGGGCAGCGGGGGAGAAGGGCCCCGGCCTACTGGCTGAGGACGTACCCGTTCATATTGCTCACACGCTCTCCGACTGGACGGGGTCTGCCTGATGATGTTCAGCGATGACTACCCTTGGACGAAGATGATCAGGGAGTACGCGATGTACTGCACTGTAGGCTGCTTCAACGTAGCAGTCTTCGCTGCCCTGTACCTCTTCTTCTACAACTACAACACTTGGACGCCGTACGCCGAGACCGTCTCATGGGCCGTCTCCTTCCTGATCAGCTCGATCCAGGGCTATGCCCTGCACAGGTGGATAACCTTCGAGTCCGACTCGGAGGTCCGGTCAAGCTTCACCAAGCTGATGATAGTCTACGGGACGCTGTGGGCGGTCTCGACAATGACATTCCACGTCATGATCGAGGTAATGGGGATGAGCCAGCTGGTGTCTTGGGTGGTCAACACCTCCGCCTTCGGATTCCTCACCTTCCTGGCCCTGAGGTACTACGCGTTCCCGCTCGCCGATGGGAGGATTACCCGCAAAGAAAGGCTCGATGCGTTCAGGGAACGACGTAGGGCTTGAAGTGGTCCCGTTCTTGGCGGGACCGTGACACAGGGCGTTCGAGGCACCCGGGACTTCTACCCCGAGGACATGAGGGTCAGGAACTGGCTTTTCGAGAAGTTCCACAGCGCCGCGCGCTCCCACGGGTTCGAGGAGTACGACGCCCCGGTGCTCGAGACCGAGGAGCTCTACACCCGGAAGTCAGGCGAGGAGATCACCCAGCAGCTGTACAACTTCGAGGACAAGGGAGGCAGGAAGGTGGCGCTCAGGCCGGAGATGACCCCGAGCCTCGCCAGGATGGTGATGGCCCGCTCGGGAGCCCTCGCGCTCCCGATCAAGTGGTACTCCATACCCCAGTGCTGGCGCTACGAGAGGACCCAGAGGGGCCGAGGGCGCGAGCACTACCAGTGGAACGTCGACATATGGGGAGCGGAGGGCATCGAGGCAGACGCGGAGATAGTCTCCGTCCTCGTCCACTTCTTCCGCAGCGTTGGGCTATCCTCCGACGACCTGGTCATCAGGGTGAGCAGCAGGAAGGTGCTCGAGGAGGTACTGGGATCGCTCGGGGTCACCGGGGACGCCTTCTCCGAGACCTGCATCATCGTCGACAAGATGGACAAGCTACCGGCCGAGGCCATCGAGGCGCAACTGACCGAGCTGGGCCTGGACCCCGTTGCCATCTCCACAATACAGTCGGTCCTGGGGATCAAGAACATGGGCGACCTGGAAGGGGCCCTGGGGAACTCCAGCGATGCGGTCTCGGAGCTCAGTGCTGTATTCTCCCTGTTCGAGTCCTACGGGATCGGAGAGTGGGTGGAGCTGGACGCATCGGTGGTAAGGGGCCTGGCCTACTACACGGGCCCGGTCTTCGAGGCCCATGACAGGGCGGGCGAACTGAGGGCTGTCTGCGGAGGCGGTCGATACGACAGGCTCATCGGAACGCTGGGAGGCAAGGACCTGCCAGCCACAGGCTTCGGCTTCGGGGACATGGTGGTGATGGAGCTTCTCCGCGAGAAGGGGCTGGTCCCGGACACCCCCCATGGGGTCCAGGACGTCGTGTTCGGAATGGGCGCCGGGTTGAGGGAGGCTGCCATGGAGGTCGCATCCGCCATCAGGTCAGGGGGGAGGAGCGCAGACCTCGTACTGGAGGACAAGAAGATGAAGTGGGTGTTCAAGCACGCAGAGAGGCTCGGGGCAGAGAGGCTTGTGATGGTGATGCCGGACGAGTGGTCACAGAGGATTGTCAAGATCAAGCACTTGGGCTCGGGGGAGGAGTCGGAAGTCCCCTTC